>Ga0302286_10000003_pt1 | contig 292929 bp, 236 predicted proteins | sample III_Fen_E2_3_FD_198765 | JGI IMG/M metagenome (GOLD analysis project Ga0302286, IMG submission 198765) | Peat permafrost microbial communities from Stordalen Mire near Abisko, Sweden - III_Fen_E2_3 | ecosystem: Environmental > Terrestrial > Soil > Wetlands > Permafrost | place: Sweden...
GGTTAATTGAGAAAACCGGAATCCAAAGCGCGCAAAAGGTGAGATCAACTAAGGGACTGCTCCTGCATATCTTCGGAAGAATCGCCGCTGCGTTCATCTTTTTGATCTTTTAACCCTTGATTCGCATCAATAATTGCAACCTTATGCATAAAAGGTCCAAACAGCAAAAAACGGATTTGAGAAGGCGAAATGGGCTTTTCACAAAAACAGGGAAGAGCTAAAAAAAACATCTTATGGTTTGAAGCAAAATATCTTATGGTTTTGAAGTAAACCTGTTATGGTTTTGAGACAAACCAGTTGATGTTTTGAAACAAACCAGTTATGGTTTTTGAGCAAACACGTTGATGTTTTTTGAAGAAAATAAAGATGCTTTTCGGAATTGCATAAATACAACAAAAATAACCAATAAATATACAAATGATCAAAAAGACCACAAACCTAACACACAGTAAATCAACCATATCTCAAACCGAAAAATCATCAGCTGATGATTTTTATTTGTCAAGGACTAATGAAACCCTTATGACCTATACTTTGTTAGCGGTTTAGTCATTTTCTTTCAATATTTCATCACAAATACAAAATTAATTCTTTAAAAACCTGCCACCCGATATGTCCCAGAACTTATTAAAAAATGCACTGAGTTTTTCGAGTACGGATTCTCTTTTCTTTGTGCGGTCGCCTGTAGGGTTGAAGCGTGAAACTGGCGGAAGCACCTTGCTTAGAGCTGTGCCTGTTGACTGTAAATAACCGTCACGGAAAGCATTTGTTATAAACTTGTAAGCTTCGTCTTTATCCAAATTTTCATCATTAATAATGCGGTCTAATTCTTCCAATTTCTTTGCATCAACAAATGAATGCCAATCATCATCTATATTGGTTGAAGGAGTTAAGGAATCAATAAACTGTTCGATAAGCTCTTTTTTATTGCGGAGTTCCACGCTGGAATCAATGGCTTTGCTGATACTTATAACAATTTCCTTGTCTTTTAAATAACCTTCGTGGTATTTCTTAATGAGTGCCAAGATATAATCAATGTTGATTTCGACCTGTTTAATCAACTCCATTTCAAAGACTATGTCATCGTTTACATTTTCATTATCACCTTTGTTTTTGCCACGGAAATCGTTGTAAAGGTTGATATACATGCTGTGATAATCCTGCACATCACGCTCTATCAACATCTCGTTACCTGCAAACTCATCAAATGTGGAAAGTATGTTTTTCACTTTTAAAATGGCACTGTAAAGCTTTATAAAGTCTTTTTGGTTTTGTTCGCCGATAATTTGTTCACTGACAGGGAATTTTTCTTGTAACTCATCCACTAAATCGGCATAGCCGATTACCTTTTTATCTCCGTTTTTATAGCCGTTGTAATATTCATCGTACGTTTTGAGTAAGACAACTCCTCCGGCTTCTTTGTCGCCAAATAGTGCAATACTCTCGTTGGTGGCTTTTTCGAGGTTTCGGAAGCAAACAATATTTCCAAAAGTTTTCACCGTGTTGAGAATGCGGTTTGTGCGTGAAAAAGCTTGCAAAAGCCCATGCAAACGCAGGTTCTTATCTACCCAAAGGGTATTTAAAGTTGTGGCATCAAAGCCGGTAAGAAACATGTTTACCACGATAAGCAAATCAATTTCACGGTCTTTTACCCGTTGCGAAACATCTTTATAGTAATTTTGAAATTTATCACTCGAAGTATCGTAATTGGTTTTAAACAGCTTGTTGTAGTCCTGTATGGCCGATTCGAGAAAGTCTCGTGAGCTTTGGTCTAAAAGGCTGGTATCTTCGAGGTTTTCATCATCAATGATGCCGTTTTCAGGGTCTTCATTCACTCCAAAACTGTAAATTGTAGCCACTTTCAACTGCTGATCACTTGGCAAACCAGCCATTTGCTTTTGAAACTCGGTGTAATATTTTTTAGCCACATCGATGGACGAAACAGCAAAAATGGAATTAAAACCAGCCAACCGGCGGTCTTTTAATTGATAGAAGCTATTGCGTTTGGTTTTCTGGTCGAAGTGTTCACGGATATAGGTAACAATATTGCTGATTCGCTCCGGAGCGGCCAAAGCCCTTTCCCTATCTATGTTCCATACTTTTTCATCCTGAATATTTTCCTGCTCCTTCATAGTACTGATATAATCGATACGGAACGGGAGTACATTTTTATCGGTAATGGCATCGACGATGGTGTAGGTATGCAGTTTGTCGCCAAAAGCCTGTTCAGTCGTTCGTAAATCTGCCCGGCTGTTACTGCTCGAATTAACCGCAAAAATGGGCGTGCCTGTAAATCCAAACAGGTGATACCTTTTGAAACTCTTTGTAATGGCTGTGTGCATATAGCCAAACTGTGAGCGGTGACACTCATCAAAAATGATTACAATGTGCTGACTGAAAGCTGCATGATTCTTTTGATTTTTAATCAGTACCGATAACTTTTGAATGGTGGTAATGATAATACGTGCCTGAGGATCTTCGAGTTGTTTTTTTAGAATGGCAGTGTTCGTATTGCTGTTTGCAGCCCCTCTCTCAAATTTGTCGTATTCCTTCATGGTTTGATAGTCGAGGTCTTTTCGATCAACCACAAACAGCACTTTATCGACAAATGGCAATTTGCTTGCCAGTTGTGCAGTTTTAAACGAGGTAAGCGTTTTACCGCTACCGGTGGTGTGCCAGATGTATCCGCCAGCTTCTATTGTTCCTGCTTTCTTATAGTTATTAGCAATATTTATCCTGCCTAAAATCCGTTCGGTAGCCACAATTTGGTATGGCCGCATAGCCAACAATAGTTTTTCGGAAGTAAAAACGCAGTATTTTGTAAGCAAGTTGAGCAGGGTGTGTTTGGCAAAAAATGTGCGTCCAAAATCCATCAAGTCGGTAATGGAGCGGTTGTAGGCATCAGCCCACCACGAAGTGAACTCGTAACTGTTGCTGCTCCGTTTTCCTTTCGTGGGCTTGTTGGTACCCAGTTCTTTGATGTGGGTGAAGCGGGTGGTATTGCTGTAATACTTGGTATACGTGCCGTTTGAAATCACAAACAGTTGCACATATTCAAACAATCCGCTGCCTGCCCAGAAACTTTCCCGATTGTAGCGATCTATTTGATTAAATGCTTCCTTAATATCTACACCCCGTTTTTTAAGTTCGATATGAACTAAGGGCAAGCCGTTAACCAACACCGTAACGTCGTACCGATTGGGACGTTGCCCATTATCAACAACGTATTGATTGATCACCTGCAACCGGTTGTTGTGAATATTTTCCTTATCTATCAGGTAAATGTTCTTAATCGAACCATCGGCACGGGAAAGGAGTTGGATATGGTCTTCCTGAATGATGGCAGTCTTATCTTCGATGCCGTAATTCTTGTTGGCTATTTTATTTTCAAAGAAATCAAGCCATTCTTTATCCGTAAATTGATAATCATTCAGCAGTTGAAGCTGTTTTCTTAAATTCCCGATCAATTGTTCCTCGGAAATTATGGGCAGGTATTCATACGCCTGCATTTGCAACTGTTCAATGAATGAACGTTCGAGTGCTGCTTCTGATTGATAGCTTGCCTCTTTGCGAACCAAGGGCTGATATTCGGAAACGACCGTACTTTCGGGATTTTCAGCTATTACGTTATACTGCTTCATCTTTTCTTTATTTTAATTTTCTTTGTAATAGTACGAGTAATCGATCCCTTTCATAAATATTTCACGGCTTTCAAACAGGGCATAAGCCTTTGTTTTGCTTTTTCCGTCAATGCTTTCATCGCTAAAGGTAAACCATTCGATAAATCGGTTTGCCTTTTTGCCCGGAAACTGTTTGCCAAGTTCAATAATTCCGCTATGATCAAGCATATCGGTTAAATATTGTTTTCCGTCGTTTGCTAAAAGTTTCAGTTGGGTAGTGGCACTAACCAACTCGCTGTTTTCTTTTTTGAGTTTTGCTTTAAGATATTTCCAATAGTTTCGTGTCTTGGCGTAATCGTCCTGGTCGGCAAGAACAGCGACAATATCTAAAACGGAAAACCACCATTTAGCATTGCCATCGTCCCAAACGGCCCGTACCTCGCGATCATCGAAAAAGCGGATTGAAACCTTGTTCATAACGATTAAGGGTTGGTTGTTAATGGTTCAAACGTCAACAATTTCTCCCGGTAATACTCATACTGCTTGCGGCGGCCTTCTATCTCGGCAGGCAATTCACCGGTAACCAACGCTTCAAATTTATCCAATATCCCTACAATGCGTTCCTGCTCGGCGAGGGGTGGAATGGGGATTTTGTATCTTAAAACAGCATTCTTATCGCCACGCGGCATTTTGCCCCCTTTTGCATATTGATTGTCATAATCAAAGAAAATATCTGAGGATAAAGCGAAATATAGAAATTTCGGGATTAAGCTTGAATTAAAGATACTATTAATTCGAATTACGAGAACATCTCCATTTGTACCGCCATTATTTGTTGCCATCCATATTTTTTTGAGATATGGTCGAATATTACCAATCAATATATCATTTGTTTTGAATTCAATCAAATTGCCTTTTATTGGAACATAATTTGACAATGTCTTTCCTTGTTTATTCTGCAATAAGTTTTCAACTCCAACATAGTTTCTTTCGTCAACTACACTTGCAGAAATTCGACTTTTAGAATAATGGGCTACTTCCCCCAATGTTTTCCACTCAACCTCTTTTCTTTCAAAGTTCAATAAGTCATTCCGATAATGCTCATATTGTTTGCGGCGGGCTTCGAGTTCGGCTTGCAGCTCAGCATCCAATTCGGTAAAGGTATCAAGGATCGTAACTATTTCCTGCTGAATGGGAAGCGGGGGAATGGGAATTTGAATTTTTTTAATATCTCCAGCTGTTATTAAAGGTTGGCCACCTCCCTTAGCTAATTTATTTATTCCAAAAAAATATAATTGATAATAACCAAAAGACAAATTGTATATTGCTTTGGGTCTTACAATAAGAGTATTGTCAGATACATCATATTTACCTTTGCCTCTATACACAAATCCAGCATTGGCTCCAACCCTTGCAATTAACAAACATTCTTCATCAAAAACATATTCGTCTGTATGTCCTATAATTCCAGTAGAACCGTAAACTGGAAATTCACCCGTTTCAATTCTTTGTTTATTTTTTCCGGAAATTATATTTTCGCAAACATCCCCCAATTTCTTAAATACCACCCCCTCCGGGCAAAGTTCTTCTATCAGTTCTTCAATCCTACTCATTTTTCGCCTCCTTTTTTATCAATAAGCTTGAGCATTTTTTCGAAATCACTTTCGTAATTTCGGTCTTGAATAACACGAAATTTTGAGTATTCGTCCAAGGCTTTTTCATCGGCTTGCTCTTTGCTTATTTTTCCCAAGCCTTCAAGTACGGGATAGCCGTTCAGGTCGATATAACTGCTCATAAAGCTTATCCAATCCTGCATAGTGGTTGGTAACTGCCGTTCGGCACGCATCTGTGCCAAATCGAGAAAAGCACTCACAGCCAGGCGTAACTCATGTAATTCTTCTTGTTTTAGGTAATTTTTTGCTACCGTAACATCGGTTTTGTAGATTTTTCCGTTTGGCGAATGTGCCCACGAGCTTAAGCCCATATTTTTTTTGGTGGCATCGGCACGGTTGTGAATTATTTCGGCTGCAGTTCCGCCTGCAATGGCATAATGCAGTTTGTTTTGAATAAAGGCAAAAAACTCTTTGGTTATCAGGCTGTTTTTGTCGTAATCGGAAGCTATCGCAAAAATGTCGGTAATTTGAAGATACAAACGACGTTCACTCAAACGTATATCTCTAATCCGTTCGAGCATTTCTTTGAAATACGCATCATCGAATTTCCGTCCTTGCTTAAATCGATCATCGTTGAGCACATATCCTTTTTGTATGTATTCGTGCAGTACCCTCGTGGCAAACTTTCGGAACTGAGTAGCTTTAATTGAATTAACACGATAACCAACCGAAATAACCAGGTCTAAATTATAAAACTGAATTTCGCGGTTTACCTGTCGTTTCCCCTCGATGCGAACTACTCGAATTTTTCGAGTAGTTGGGCTTTCGTCCAACTCTCCGCTTTTGAATATTTCTTGAATATGGTAAGTTATGGTATGCTCTTCCACGTCAAAAAGTTTCGACATTATTTGCTGACTCATCCACATATTCTCGTCAGTCATATACACTTCAATTTCCACCTCACCTTCATCGTTTGTATAAAAGGCAAGCCCAACCCGTTCGGGAATCTCTTTATTGAATTGTTTTCGCCAATCGTTTAGTTGTTGGTCAAAGTTTTGTATTTCATTATTATTACTCATAAAGCTGCTCCTTCCAGTTCGGCAATGATCACATCAATCTCGCTCCGCAGTTGGTTTTGGCGTTCCACAATTTCGGTTATCTGGGTATTGAGTGCTTTGATATTCACCAGTTCGCGGGTATCTTCCTGCTCCACGTAGCTGGTTACCGACAGATTGTAGTCGTTGGAGGCAATAGCGGAGTTGTCTACCAGTGAAGCAAAATAGGTGTTGTCTTTGCGCTCGATAAATGCATTGAGGATATTTAAGCGGTGTTCTTCGGTGAGTTTATTCTTGTTTCCGGCTTTCATGAATTCGTTGGAAGCATTGATAAAAAGGGTTTTGTTATCGTTCTTGCTCTTTTTTAGCACGATAATGCAGGTAGCTATACCCACACCAAAGAACAGGTTGGCAGGCAACTGAATAACGGTATCGATGTAGTTGTTGTCAATCAGGTATTTTCGGATTTTCTGCTCGGCACCGCCCCTGTACAGCACACCCGGAAACTCTACAATGGCAGCCGTACCGGTGGTGGAGAGCCAGCTCAGCATGTGCATGGTAAAGGCAAGGTCGGCATTGTTCTTGGGAGCCAGCACGCCGGCAGGCGAGAAACGGGGGTCGTTGATCAGCAGCGGATTGCTGTCGCCATCCCACTTAGTGGAGTAAGGCGGATTGGATACAATGGCATCGAATGGTTCGTCGTCCCAGTGTTTCGGGTCTATCAGGGTATCGCCGTGAGCGATATTGAATTTCTCGAAATTGATATCGTGCAAAAACATATTGATACGGCACAGGTTGTAGGTGGTAATGTTGATTTCCTGCCCGTAAAAACCTTGTCGCACATTATTCTTGCCAAGCACTTTGGCAAATTTCAGCAGCAACGAGCCAGAACCGCAAGCAGGATCATACACTTTGTTTACAGATTTCTTTCCAACGACTGTAATTTCAGCCAACAATTCGGATACTTCCTGCGGGGTGAAAAACTCGCCGCCAGACTTGCCTGCATTGGAGGCGTACATGGTCATCAGGAACTCATACGCATCACCAAAGGCATCGATGGTATTGGTTTTAAAGTTGCCTAATTTCAGCCCGTTTACCGCTTCCAGTATTTTCACCAGCAGTTCGTTGCGCTTGATTACCGATCCGCCTAACTTGTTGCTGTTAACATCTATATCATCAAACAAGCCTTTGAGATCGTCTTCGCTGTCGAAACCTTTGGCTGAATTTTCGATATTCTTAAATACATTGCTCAGCGTCTCGTTCAGGTTGGGATTGTTGCGGGCATTGCGGCAAACATTTTCGAACAGGTCCGAAGGCAGAATATAAAACCCTTTTTCTTTCACCGTGTCGGCTCTGCCATATTCAGCATCTTTATCTGATAGTTTAGCGTAATCGAAATCAGTGTTGCCTGCGCGATGTTCTTCCTTGTTGAGGTACATAGTGAGGTTCTCCGAAATAAACCGGTGAAATAAAAACCCCAATACATACGATTTGAAATCCCATCCATCAACCGAACCTCGTAGGTCGTTTGCAATTTGCCATATCGCCCGGTGAAGCTCGTCGCGTTCTTGTTCTTTTGTCATTATATTTAAATGTGTTTTTGTTCGTTTATCTTTCTATTTGTTGACTATCTAAGTCATTTTTGTAGTCGCCGTTTTTTACTAGGACTAACCGCTAACGTAGGGAGCTACACGCAGGGGCGGATTGCGGGCGATTTCCTGTCAAGCCGAGAAACAGTTTGAGCGGAAAAATGCGCACCGAAAACCACCGCTGCCGCACTTGCGGATAGCTGATGTTGAACTAAATCCGCCTTCGCGGATAGCAGTTCATTACTGTTTTCAAAAGTACCCGATTTTTTATATAATCGTAAGATTATTCACCACAAAAATCAATGATTATGAGAAAGAAATCGGGTTTTACCATTGTGAAGCAGGCAATCATGCTTGTTCCTGAATTTGAAAGCGTTGTCCGTAAATTAGAGCAACAGTTTCCTTTGCCTTCCATTAGCAAAGAGGAAAAGGTATGCCCTATCGCGAACAAAAAGACACCAATTTGCACTGAATCACTCTTTATAAGCATCAACTTACCAGGATAATGATTCGGAAAAAGTACGAAAACCTGCATTATGTCAAAGATCTCCTTTCTCTATTTTCACTAAAGGGATGCTCAGAGTGCTATTAATTATTGGGCACAGTTATTATTTATTCAAAAAGGTAGATCAGCAATTTGATATCGTTTAATTGTATCTAATCTTCTCCACAAATTATTCAAGATTATCTGCTGTTTATCTAAAGTGGCGGTCTTAAATAATTTAAGAAAGTCTTTAACATCTAAAACTGGCACATTACTACTTGGATGAAATCTATATGGCCCTTTTAAAAAACAGGAAGTTATCGAACTCGAATCTTGAATATAATCTTCAAGTACTGAATCTTTATAAACACGATTTAATTCAAGTATAATTAAATCTGTATCAGTAATATAAGTGGACCCACTTTCAATTTCAGAGAAAATTGATGTAATCTGATATGCAAATGTCCGATAGACTGTTTTATCTTCTTCAGAGAAAGCAAAAGATTCAATCTCTCCAGAAAGAATCATTTTATTTATTGTAACAAAGCTATCTATCCTATTTCGATAATCAATACTTGTCATTTTCGATAAAATATCAGCATACAAGAAACTTTCTATGTGATTTTCAATAATTACCTCTTCAAATAGTTTTCCAATAAAATATTCTTCAGTCCTAAAATCATAAATTCCATTTTTAAAATCGTTGGGTATCGTATATGGCCAATTTAAAGAAATACTCTTTTCAAAATCATCATCAAAATTTATTTTTTTCCCAAATCCAAAGTCAATAATCTTTACAAAGCCTTCATTTGAAACTAAAATATTTTGTGGCCTAATGTCTCGATGTAAAATTCCAATTTGTTCGAGATAACAAAAGCCATCCATTGTCTGTTCAAAAATCTCATTAATTTTATTTGGACAATACTTAAGAAAAGTTTTAATATCCTTACCTTCAATAAACTCCATCAAAATATAACCGGTTTTCTGTTCTGGATATAGATGATAACTAAAAACTCGTACAATGTTTTTATGGTAAATTTTATAGAGAATCTTAATTTCTTCAACAAAATTTTTGTAAAACATGTCTTTGTATTGCTCATCATACGGAGAGTATTTTTTACATACAAAACACTCATCAATAAGCTCATCTTTTAATAGGACTGTTTTACCTGTACCACCTTGTCCAATATCCATAATCCTTTTATAGTCTTTTCTACGAAGAAATCTTACTACGTTTTGTTCCATATACAATCAATTAAAAGTTGAATGGAGGGTTACAATTGCGCCCAACGGGTGGCTAAGCGACGGCTTAAACAAAGGCGTGTATGCGCCTGAGTAAAAGCTGTGGCTTAGCTGCAGCCTTTATTTAACAATTACAATTTTTGCCTTTATTGGATATACCTTTAACATCACACGAAATAATTCTAACAACTTTTCTAGTTGTCGCTGCTTTAATTATAGATAATATTTCTTCAACCTCATCATCAGTCAGTAAAACAGGTTTTTTACCCTTTATATTACTTAAAATCTTATCTGCAATTTCTTTATTTAAATCAGAAAAATCTAATGTAACTCTATCACCGTCACTATTAATTGGAAGAAACGAATAAACTTTTTTGGAAGAACTCCACATTTCAGCTTCATAGGTATGTGTAACAGATGCATGGTATCCACAAAATGGAAACTTCAAATGTCTCTTCCATAATTCTGATTCTTTATCATTTAATAATAATTGATACTTTAACGGTAACACTGGCCCCTTTTCTTTATTCCTTTTCCATTCTAGAATAGATCCAACACAAAAGACGGTGTCAATAGCTAGTTTATTTTTATTTACTGCAGTACCATTCACAAATATCAAATATGAGCCAGTATTAATTGAACCATTATGTTTTAGACACCGCCTCAATTGAGATGCATGACAGTATGAATAAATCCATGGATCATTAAATACAAATGGATCCTCATTACAATCAAACATTTTATCAACCCAGATATCTCCGTCCCAACCGTTAATAAGTTCATTATTCAGAACCACATCGCCATTAACGTGAACATGCTGCCTCTGAGATTCAGGGTGAAAGATAATATAATTTGCTTTCATAAATTTTGTAGATTGTTGATAAAAACGGTTTTAAGGTAGCTAACGGGAAGCCAGACAACGGCCACCTTGCGTGGTTTTGGTCTAAGTAGTGTTATACGACGTTTTTATTTAATCTAATAATTATAAGTGCTTTGAAGTGCCTTAAAGCTATCCATCAGATTATCATAATGCAATAAATTTATGTAATTTTGTCTCAAAAGCCTTCGTTTTTCTTCGTAGGTATTGTCATTGAAATTAGCTCTTCTACCTGCTATCACTACATAATTGAGTCTCGTTTTATTAAGATTTCTAAATTCATCTGGTAAATTAATTTTTAAATTCTTGCTTTTTTCAAAAACCAGATATAGGCTTTGGAAATTTCGTTCAAGCCATTTATCCCAGTCTTTTACTTGCTTGACGCCCTTTCTTATTGTTTAGCCAAACTCTCCATCTGCATTTGTTATTAAACCTATTGGATTTTCCAGTTCAATAAAAATGAAATGATATCCGTGTGAATTTTTACCAACCAACAAATAATCAGCTTTATATGTAGATGTCAACTCAAACTCTTTAAATAAATATGCATCATGATGACCAAATGTATAGCCTGAAAGAAAAACTGAAGCTATCAGATTATAATAGCCATTATCATTAATATAATTCAAGATCAAACGCTCAGAAGGATTCGAATTAAGCAAGGATTCAAATCCATTCTCAATTTGCTTCAATTGTAGTTTATCATCAAGAGTATCAGGATTTAGGTAGTTATTAGGAAACAATGATTCATTATAATATGAGGCCTCAGGTTTCATATCGTGATACTTTTGCATTACAACTGGTGTCAAAATTTTAGTTTTTTTGTAATGAGCCTTTAGATATTCTTCAGCCTCACTGTTCCGAAATCTCTCTTCATCTGTCAATACGGTAAAATCTCTTTTATATAGCATATCCATCTTAGATTAAATCTGCTAGTTTGCAGAAAACATGAAATGTGCGCTCTAAAATGCCGTATAACACCACAGACCCTTACTGCGTATATATCATTATTAAAAGCCCGCACCTTCCCCTTTTAAATACTTCCTCATTAGATTGAATGCGATTTAAAGTTTTCATGAAACAGCAGTCAGCTTTTGCGTCCGTTTACTTGTTAAACGATTGTTCTTTTCCTGAAAACAATCAGGTTTTTAAGGTGTTGTTATAACGAGCTAAAGTACACATTATTTTTAAAAGGAATATATTTTACATTAAATATTTAATTTATCCAACGGACTTGACAATCCCACAAAGCGGACGGAGGCCAGCGGTATGGTTGACGGCGACCTTGAGAACGGACGCAGGAAATGCGCAGATGACTGCAAGGCTATTTTGTGAAGGCTCGCCAGAGACAAACAAATAGCGCAGGAATCAAGCATTCACAAGGACGGACGAACAGGAACCGGAATGCCATGCTGCTGGAAAACGGAAGCGTTGCAAGAAAACGCAGACAAAAAGCAAAAAATAATGCAACCTTATGCACAAAAAGCAAAAATGGAAAAAAACGGATTAGAGAAGGTGAAACGGGCTTTTCACAAAAACAGGAATGACCAAAAAAAAACACCTTGGTGTTCGAGGCAAAACACCTTATGTTTTGAGAGAAAACACCATATGTTTTTGGAGCAAACACCTTGGTGTTATGACCAAAACACCTTGGTGTTTGGAGTAACTCACCTTGGTGTTTTTTTAAGAAAATCATCTTGATTTTCAGGATTGCATAAATATAACAAAAATAACCTATAAATATACAAAGCGCTCAAAGAAACCATCATCCAAACACACCATATATAAACAGTGACCAAATTCCGGTATAAATCATCCGAAAAGAGAGCGGGAAACGGGATTCGGACCCGCGACCTTCAGCTTGGGAAGCTGACGCTCTACCAACTGAGCTATTACCTATTATCACTAGATAAATCAGACTAAATAATTGGTTCGCTTTTCTTTGGTTTACGTATTGGTTTACATTTACATGCAAAACGAAATAGGGTTAATAATAAAATTTGATTTTCTTCTCCTCTGAGAATGATATTCAAAGGTACAAAAAATATCTGACATATTTAAATGTATCAAGCTAAATATCAATGATATAAAACTATTTTTGGATGTATTTTATTATGTTTTATATATAGAATTTAATTGAAACTGACAATATAAATTTCGGTTTTCCAGAAATTACCATAGGCGGGGTATTATTTTTCTAACCATGATATAATTGTTGGATCTTTCTAAATATAGTCGGACAACAATTCTCTTTTCATGTCAGTCAGACAAAAATTTAAAAAGTCAACGTACATTTTTTACTCAGAATTTGTGTTTGCTACTTAAAATTTCTATTCATTTATAGGTTTTAGTCTACGAATTGAATTTATGACCAATAAGTAATAAATAACTTCAAACATTGACATAAAAATCGTTAGAAACCAGTCTTTTATTGGATTGTTTTCCAATACAACGGCATTATTTTTTAATAAAAATATACTTGCAATAATTCCAAAAATAAAAGCTAAACCAATGGCAATCAATAATAGTCTCATGCCAATAACCCAATTAATTGCAAAAAATCTTTTAAGGAAATCTTTACCGTCAATATCACTATTAGTTCTATATGCTCCATTTAGTCCCCAAATAGTTATCAATACCAATAATATGATATTCAATAGTTCAATCCAACCATTTTCAACTTTCGCCCCTGTTCCAATAGTTAAGGATGATAAGATAAAGAAAGCCAAAACATAATTAAATGCATCCTTGTCTGATAATTCGTTTGTCGAAATTTTACGTTCTAATTTTCTAATGTTAAACCAAATCATAATATCAAATTTAAAGGGTTTGTTAATTCGTTTTTAATCGTTTTATTTTTGTGGTCTAATTCCAAGTCGTTTTTTTTCTGCTATAACCCCTAACACCACAAGGCTCGCACTGCGTATATATCCTTATTAAAAAACCCGCACCCTCTCCATTTAATTACTTTCTTATTGGATTGAATCCGAGTTAGACTTTTCATGGCGCAGCAGTCAGTTTGTAAGTCGATTACTTGTTAAACGATTGTTCTTTTCCTGGAAACAATCAGGTTTTTTAAGGTGTTGTTATAGCGAGCTAATGTACATATTATTTTTAAAAGGAAAATATTTTACATTAAATATTTAATTTATCCAACGAACTTTTAATCTGTTCAAATCCCTTGGTAGTCACATGAGTGTATATTTAAAAAGGGTTTGGAGGTAGCGAAGGCCTGTACCGTTTTCAGGCAAATGGGTGGCAAAACTGTGGCGCAGTGTATGGGGGAATAGCGCAGGAATCAAGCTTTAACAAGGACGGGCGAACAGGAGCCGGAATGCCATGCCGCTGGAAAACGGAAGCGTTGTCAGGGAAACGCAGACAAAAAAGTATCGACAGCACAATCCCAGGTTTGCATTACCCAATCGCACACCTATATATAAAGGTGTACCACACAAAAAATAGACCCAGCCATATTCAGACTTAGAACCGTAAATCGATTTTAGGAGTAAAATGATGTTCGAAGAAACGAAATAAGAAATTGCCAAAATAACAATTTGCTCCGAACTTTAGACGATGTTCGAATAGCTATTTTAAATAACTATCAAAATAAATAGCGTGACAGGTATAGCCACCTGGATTATTTTCTAAATAATCTTGGTGATAATCTTCTGCGAAATAAAATTTGCGCAAAGGTTCAAGACTTGTTACAACAGGATCTTTCCAACGCTTAGATTTATTCACAATATCTATGAAATTTTCAGCTTCTTCTTTTTCATCTTCAGTGGCATAAAAAATCGCCGAACGATAGGAAGTGCCCCTATCGTTCCCCTGTTGGTTTAATGTTGTAGGATTATGAATTTGAAAGAAAAAATCCAATAAATTTTTATAAAAAGTTTTTTCAGTGTTGTATTCAACTTCCACTGCTTCTGCGTGACCTTCATGATTTTCATAAGTTGGATTTTCTACCATTCCACCAGTATAACCAACAGTGGTGTTTATAACACCTGTCTGCTTCTTTATTAAATCTTCCAATCCCCAAAAACAACCTCCAGCTAAAACTATTTTTTTAATCATAAATTTTTAATTATTTTCCTGAAATAAATTTCATTGATATTGAATTGACACAATATCTTTTATTTTTTTCTGTTAAATGTTCACCTATAAATAAGTGCCCCAAATGTGCACCACAATTAGAACAAGTTATTTCTGTACGTATTCCATCTGCATCCAAGCTTTTACTCACCGCACCAGTTATTTCATCATCAAAAGACGGCCAACCACAATCAGAATCAAACTTGTCTTTTGAATTATAAAGAGGGGTTCCACACTGTTTACAGATATACACCCCTGTTTCCTTATTGTTCACATACTCACCTATAAATGGAGCTTGAGTACCTTTATCAATAATCACTCTCTTTTCTTCTTCGTTTAATTGATTCATATTCATTAATTTCTATCATTAATCTCATTACGAGTCATCCATGGTGGAGTCCAGGGTGCATTATAACCAGCATACAATGGACTGCCTATCATTTCTATTTTATCTCTCAATAGAGCTAAAAGTAGTTTTTTCTCCATTCTACTGATTCGATTACTATTTCTTAACCAAGAAAAATGTAAGACCGCCATCTTTTTTGATGGAACCTTCACTAGCTTGACACGTGAATCATTTGGCACAGGAAGTGTGTCTAATGAATCAGTATTATTACCGAGTATTCGGCTTGTTCTACTTTAGAAGAAAAATATCCCCAAATAGACCATATTACTAATAATACAATCGCAGTTATAATTACATTCATTTATTTACCCTTATTAAAAAACCCGCAACCTCTCCATTTTGTCACTTTCATCTTGGATTGAAGAAGGGTAGCAGTTTTCATAATAAAGCAATCAGTTTGTAAGTCGTTTACTTGTTAAACGATTGTTCATTTCCTGAAAACAATCAGGTTTTCAGGGTGTTGTTATAGCGAGCTAATGTACACATTATTTTTAAAAGGAAAATATTTTACGTTAAATATTTAATTTATCCGACAGACTTGACCATCCCACAAAGCGGACGGAGGCCAGCGGTATGGTTGACGGCGACCTTGAGAACGGACGCAGTGAACGCGTAGATGACTGCAAGGCTATTTTGTGAAGGCTCTGGAACAGAGACAAACAAATAGCGCAGGAATCAAGCGGGCACAAGGACGGGCGAACAGGAGCCGGAATGCCATGCCGCTGGAAAACGGAAGCGCTGCAAGGAAACGCAGACAGAAAGCATAAAATAATGCAACCTTATGCACAAAAAGCAAAAATGGGGAAAAAACGGTGACCGGATTCCGGTATAAATCATTCGAAAAAAGAGCGGAAAACGGGATTCGGACCCGCGACCTTCAGCTTGGGAAGCTGACGCTCTACCAACTGAGCTATTTCCGCATTTAAATTGGTGGCGCAAAAATACAAAATCTTTCCAATAATTCCCGAATCCAATCAAAAAAACAGAGGCATACACAAAGATTCCATCCCAATGAAGTACATAAAGCCGTCTTCTGTTTGTAACACAAATGTAATAGTTTTTACTTTCCTTTGTATGGTTTTCAATGAAACAATAAAGACAACCGAATGGAAACATTTTATCTGTTTTCAATAATTCTTATTTTTTTACTCTCCATCTTTGACCTGTATTTTGGCGTTAGTAAGGACATTGTCCGTGTTTTAAGTTTAGCAATCGGATCAAAAACAGGTGGCTTCAAAACAATCATTTTTATTGCCGCTATCGGTATTCTATCAGGAATCGCTCTATCAAACGGCATGACGGACATAGCCCGCAATGGTATTTTCCAGCCCCAGCACTATTACTTTTCCGAAATTATGTGCATTCTAATGGGTGTCATGTTTGCCGACGTCATACTTCTTTCCATTTTCAACGCCCTCGAACTGCAAACTTCCACGACCATCTCCATCATTTTCACTCTAATCGGTGGCACCTTTGCATTGGCTCTTGTTAAGATTGTTGATTCCAACGGGCACTTGCATTTCGGAGATCTGATGAATACAGACAAATCGTTGCTTATTATAATAGGTATCTTTCTTTTTGCGGCCATTGCCTTTATATCGGGAGTTATCGTCCAATATATCACGCGACTGATCTTCAGCTTTAATTACACGAAGAACATGAAGTATTTCATCGGTGTTTTCGGAGGTCTCGCGGCAACAGCAATCATCTATTTCATCCTTATCAACGGCTTAAAAGGCAATACCTTGCTATCGGAAGTAGATAAATCATGGATAAAAACATATACCGTTGAAATCGTTTCATCCTGTTTTGTCTTCTTTTCCATTCTAATGCAAGTGCTGCATTGGTCGAAAGTGAATGTTTTCAAAGTTATTGTAGGCCTTGGAACTTTTGCCCTTGCTTTCTCCTTTGCCGGAAATGACCTGATGAACTTTATCGGTGTACCCATTGCCGGATTTTCAGCCTGGCAAGACTTTACAGCCAACGGAGCCGGCTCACCTGCAACATGGCCAATGACCTCTTTGGCGGGACCAGCTTCCGTCTCTTGGTACATCTTATTTGCAGCCGGTACAGTTCTCATCCTTTCACTATACATCTCAAACAAGTCCATTCATAAAACTGAAATCAGGGTGTACCCATCCGAACAGGAAGAAATGGAAGAATCTTTCGGAACGACACCTCTTGCACGATCACTGTTGAGAACATCAAGCAAGCTGGCAAACACTTTTTTTCGTTTAATACCTGATAAAACAGGAAAATGGATAAACACCCGGTTCAATAAGGATGAATCGGTTCTTGAAAACGGGGTCACGTTCGACATTGTCAGGACATCGGTCAACCTAATTTTGTCGGGTTTGCTTATTTCGTTCGGAACGACCTTAAAGCTTCCGATGTCTACCGCCTATATTGTTTTTATGGTTGCCCTGGGATCCTCCTTTTCAGATAGAGCCTGGGGAAGAGACAATGCCGTTTATCACATAACCGGTGTCCTTTCTGTCATCGGTGGTTGGTTAATCACGGCAGGCATTGCTTTTGCCTTATGTTTCTTCATTACGCTGGCGCTTTATTACGGAAGCCTTCCCGCAATCCTCATTTTGATTGCACTCTCCGCACTTGCGTTTGTCAAAAGCCGGATTTTCTCCGGAACGAAACAGGAAAAGTCCAAGTCCGATCCGTTTGTTGTTCAATTGATGGGCACGAAGGATACAAATTCGGCTTACGATCTTTTCCGTCAACATATCAGGAAAGAAGAAAATGAATTTATCGGATTTGCAAGTCGTAGTTTTGAAAAAGTCATTGACGCTTTTTTGAACGAGGATCTGCGGGAACTTCGTAAACAATTTGACACCATCGAGTTCAAAAAGGATCAATTGAAAAAAGACAAACATATAGGCACACTGGCCATGCGTTATTTTGACACAAATACGACTATTGTTAAAGGCGGTTTTTATTATCAAAGCAATGATCTTTCCTATGAAATAATCAAAAGTCTGGAACGCATCTGCGAGCCTTGCATGGAACATGTCGACAATAATTTCAGCCCCCTTGCCGAAGACCAAAAATCAGAATTCAGACAGGTTGTGAAGGATCTGACAATTTTTTTGAATAAAAGCATGAAAATTATTCAGGAAAATGATTATAACAATATAGAAAATGTTATTTTAGAAGGAAATTTGGCCATCAATAAATTGATGAGTATTAAAAAGAACTATTTCGATAGTATCCGCATCCAGGCATGCAGTGCCAGGCTTGGAATGGTCTGCCTGACGGTTATTCAGGAAGCGCAGAATATCGGTGCCTATGCCATTAATTTATTAAAGGTCAGCCGGAAATTTCAAAATGATTAAACGATGGTACAATTCGTAGATTCAGAACTTGAATTACTCAAGAATGAGGTCATGGAAATGTGGAATCTCGTTTATAACCAGGTGCAGCGTGCAGGTGAGGCGGTTCTGACTTTGGACAAGGATTTGGCCGGTCAGGTCATCTTAAGGGAACGTCGTGTCAATGCCTTTGAACTCAAAATTGACAGCGACGTGGAAGATATGATTTCTTTATACAACCCTGTAGCCGTACATTTGCGTTTTACTTTGGCCATCTTGAAAATAAACACGAACCTGGAACGCATCGGCGACTTCGCGAAAGGTATTGCAAGGTTTGTTATAGATCTTAAAGAACCGGCCATAGATGCTGACCTGATTCAAAGTCTCCGTTTGTCTGAAATGATTTTGCAGGTGGAAAACATGATGCACAACGCACGGGAAGCTTTGGATAAAGAAAATTCCGAACTGGCGAACGAGGTGTTTTCCATGGATCATTTGGTTGACACAATTAATAAAAAAGCACCTGAGATATTGGCCGAATACATTCAAAAGGATCCTGTTCACAATGCTTTGGACGCCATGCAATTAATCGGTATTTTCCGCAAACTGGAACGGGTCGGGGACCACTGCACAAACATTGCGGAAGAAATCATTTTCTATCTGGAAGCCAAAATTATTAAGCACAAGGGAACTGTTAAACAAATAGTCACTTAATTTTGCCATTATGAACCAAATACGGATTCTTGTTGTTGACGATGAAGAAGATTTATGCGATATCTTCAAATTTAATCTGGAAAGTGAAGGTTACATAGTAGACACTGCCTATTCTGCCGAAGAAGCCTTGAAGCTAAATATCGCATCCTACCAACTCATCTTACTGGATGTTATGATGGGCGAAATGTCCGGCTTCAAAATGGCAAACCTGCTTAAAAAAGATCCGAAGACTGTGGGAATTCCAATTATGTTCATTACGGCCAGAGATACGGAAAATGATTTATTGACAGGCTTTAACCTTGGAGCCGATGACTACATCTCCAAACCATTCTCAATCCGTGAAGTGACGGCCCGCATCAAGGCTGTCTTACGCAGAACCCAGAATCCGGAAGAAATTGCAAAGCAAGGAATCCTCCATTTTGGTGAACTGATGATTAATATCGGTAAAAAGCAAGTGGAACTGAATGAAAAGAAAATTGCACTGACCAAGAAGGAATTTGAGATTTTAGTGTTGCTTGTTTCCAACCCGGGGAAGGTCTTTTCCAGAGAAGACATACTAATGACGGTTTGGACGGATGAGGTCTGCGTTCTGGACAGGACGATAGATGTTAACATAACCAGACTTCGTAAAAAGCTTGGCGATTTCGGTAAAAATATTATTACACGTCTTGGCTACGGATATTGCATTGAACAAATTTAAAACAAGAACAAAAAAGAATGTCTGATAAAATCCAAAAACCGTTTGTCCCGTTTCATCAAAAATTGTTTCTTATAACAATTTCCACGTTTTTGGTATTTGTCTTGTGTTTTGGAGTCTATCAGTATTTACGTGAAAAAGATTACAAGGTTGGCCTGTTAACCAACCAACTGCAAAATGACAACAATTACATTCATGATCAGATTGAGAAGGACGGTATATCTTATCGCTCATTAAAACCGCTTTTAACCGGCTCTCCACAAAAGGATCTTCGGGTGAGTATTATTGATCTGAAAGGCAATGTTCTTTACGACAATAAAAGCAATCATCTGAATAACCATGCCGACCGTCCTGAATTCAAAGAAGCCATGCTAAAAGGTTTTGGGGTATCCGTCAGACGAACTTCGGCCACTCTCGGCATCCCCTATTTCTACTCAGCCACAAAATACAGCAGCTACATTATCCGCACGGCATTACCTTATAATGCAAATTTAAGCCAGGAACTAAAGATAAATTATGGATTCATCACTTTTTCCATTGTGTTGACCTTAATGATGTTTTTACTGATGCTGCAAACCACACTTCATCTTGGGAAATCTATTGCTCAGCTTAGGGACTTTGCCCAGAACGCAGATAAAAACCGATCCATCGATTCCAAACAGCACTTTCCCAATAACGAACTCGGTGAGATATCTCAACATATTATCAGTCTTTTTCAACGTATCAGTAAAACACGGGATGCTTTATATATTGAAAGGGAAAAATTGATAACCCACCTTCAAATCTCTCATGAAGGATTGGCCGTCTTTACGCCTGATAAAAAAGAGATTTTGGCAAACACGCTATTTATTCAATATATCAACCTGATATCTAATGAGCCGGTTGAATCTGCCGATGCTATTTTTCAAATCCCCGAACTCGGGGAAATCAATGATTACATCCAGACGATTCTTGAAAAGAATATGATTGTCGGCCAACTTCAACGTCAGGCAATGCAAATCAACAAGGGAGGCAAGATTTTCCAGATCATTTGCATTATCTTTCATGACAGGAGTTTTGAAGTGTCTATCAATGATGTTACTCAAAAAGAAGAAGAATACCGTTTAAAAAGGCAACTCACACAAAACATAGCCCATGAGTTGAAGACTCCGGTCAGCAGCATTCAGGGTTATATGGAGACCATTGTCGATAATCCTGACTTACCGGCGGATAAATTGCATACTTTTATTGACCGGTCTTATCTGCAAAGTAAACGGCTAAGCAACTTGCTAAAGGATATTTCCACCCTGACCCGTATCGATGAAGCGCCGGATATGGTTGAGATGGAACCTGTCAACCTTTTTAAACTCATCTCACAGATTACCGGAGAGTTGGAACCGGAAATTGAAAAGAAACAGGTCCGGCTCAATATTGATGTGGATAAAAATCTAATCATTAAAGGAAACACCTCTCTTTTATACTCTGTTTTCCGCAATTTAATAGATAATACCCTGGCTTATGCAGGTAATAATATTGAATTAGCGATCATCTGCTTTCGAAATGATCCGGAGTTTTGCTATTTCAGTTTTTCTGATTCCGGACCCGGCGTAGCGGAAGAACATCTTAATCGTATTTTTGAACGTTTTTACCGGGTAGACAAAGGTCGTTCAAGAAAGCAAGGTGGCACAGGCCTCGGACTGGCTATTGTCAAAAATGCCATTCTGTTACATGGTGGCAGCATCTCGGCTAAAAACCGGCCGCAGGGGGGTTTGGAGTTCGTTTTTTCTCTGGCAAAATAAACTCTTATACTTTCTTGGCAAGTGGTTTTGCTCATTACTGCCGAACTTATGTATAAAAATTCACTCAAAAATGTGTACATTTGTCCAATTTTTCATAAAAGCAGGTTATTATGGCAAAGTACTTAAATGACATTTCAAGGACGTTTAGCGAATACCTTTTAATCCCGGGTTTGACAACAAAAAATTGCGTTCCGGATCTTGTATCGTTGAAAACACCATTAGTCAAATTCAGAAAAGGCGAGACATCTGATATATCACTGAATGTCCCGTTTGTTTCAGCCATTATGCAATCCGTTTCAGACGACAACATGGCTATTGCTCTTGCAAAAAATGGAGGACTTTCTTTCATATTCGGTTCTCAAACCATAGAAAGCCAGACAGAAATGGTAAATAAAGTCAAAAAACACAAATCGGGTTTTGTTATCAGCGATGCCAATCTAACACAAGAACATACTCTTGCTGATGTGATTGCTTTAAAAAAAGAGTCCGGTCATTCAACTATAGGGATTACCGAAGACGGCCGTTCAGACGGAAAGCTGATGGGCATTGTTACCGGACGTGATTACCGGCCTACACATGACAGTCCTGAAATGAAGATAAAGGATTTTATGACTCCTTTCGAAAAATTGGTGACTGGTGATTTTGGAACTTCGTTGACTGATGCAAATGAAATTATTTGGTCTCATAAACTAAATTGTTTACCGATTATTGATAAAAACCGGAATCTTAAATATTTGGTTTTCCGTAAAGACTATGATAGTCACCAGAAATATCCGAATGAACTTTCTGATGATAATAAAAAACTAATTGTTGGAGCTGGTATCAATACCCGTGATTACAAAGAACGTGTACCAAAACTCGTGGAGGCAGGTGTTGATGTCCTGTGTCTGGATTCATCCGACGGTTTTTCCGTTTGGCAAAAAGAGACATTGGAATGGGTCAAAAAGACCTACAACGGGAAAGTTAAAATAGGTGCCGGAAATGTTGTTGACAGAGACGGCTTTTTATACCTCGCCAAGGCTGGTTGCGATTTTGTCAAGGTCGGAATAGGCGGAGGGTCTATTTGTATAACCAGAGAACAAAAAGGGATAGGAAGAGGTCAGGCAACGGCATTGATCGAAGTCGCAAATGCTCGCGACGAATATTTCAGGGAAACAGGTGACTATATCCCTATCTGCTCCGATGGAGGAATTGTACAGGATTATCATATCGTTCTTGCCTTGGCCATGGGTGCTGACTTTCTTATGATGGGCCGCTATTTTGCCCGTTTCGATGAAAGTCCTACACGTAAGCTCTTGGTAAACGGCAATTATGTCAAAGAATATTGGGGCGAAGGATCAAACCGTGCCCGAAACTGGCAACGTTATGATATGGGAGGAAGTGACGGCCTTAAATTTGAAGAAGGTGTCGACAGCTTCGTCCCTTATGCAGGTAAGCTAAAAGATAATCTCGACCTTACACTTGCAAAAATAAAATCGACTATGTGCAGTTGCGGCGCGACCTCCCTCGATGAGCTGAAAACCGAAGCAAAGGTTACTTTGGTCTCTTCTACCAGCATCATTGAGGGCGGCGCCCATGATGTAATTCTGAAAGATTCAAGAAATTAACGACTGCACAACTGCCAATTTTATAATTTCTTATTCGTTTTTACACCTATCCGGTTCATTTAATTTCTTTAATGAAGACCTTCTTAATGAAGGTCTTCGCCATCTTCATTGTCATAAATACTCTTTGGGCAAAGTTCAAGGTAGTCGAATGGAAATTCAGATTTGGGATCATCGAGCACTTGACGGAAACGCAGATAATTATCCTGCGTAGATGAAAGATAGGTTGTAGCCAATACAATACGTAAGGCAGTGGATTCGTCACGATAAAGAATCAAGCCGGTAGAAGTATAACGTCCGTAAGAGTTAGGCCCCTTATAATACCCGCGATTACGCATTGCCTTATCTACAGCCTTATCTGAAGCAGAAGCACCTGCATTGACATCTGCCACCCAGCCAATACTTGGATCTGTACCAACAACACGCATGTCGACTGGAATACCACATGGTTTGTTATTCAAATAGACCTGGACAACACCTCTGGTTGACATCGCACTTATACTCAATCGAACCTGATAAGTCCCATCCGGCACAGGCGGAAGTTTCACGCTAATGTCAAAAATACCCTCGATTGCCACTGCATCACCTTCATAACTATTCCACTCTGGATGACGGAGTCGGAGAGCCACAAACGTTGAATTATTAAACTTCCAGTTCTTTAACGATCCCGCCCAAAAGCCGGAAGTGTGGTCAGAACTTCCCAAACTGGTTTTTCCTCGCGCACCACTATTCATAAAATCCGGTGAGGTAGTCGTCGCATCTATGCGGAACCGTGTATTAAATACAACATCACGGGTGGTCACATCATATACAAGAATGTCATCCAAATAATGGACAATTCCATTTAATGCATTTTGGTCGAAACTAACCTCTGATGGTGCCAGCACTTTTACGCCACGCACTGTATACGAACTTCCCACTCCTTTTCGGTTTATAAATAAGCCTTCAGAAGGAGAACTAATCTTCATAATCGTACCGGGACACATTGTTTCAAAAAAATCAGTTGCATCCACTAAAGAACCCATATTACATTCACTTTTAAGAGTACCTGTAATATTCCATTCATTGTAATTGCCCATACGGTCAAGCAAATGATAGGACACAAAACGATTCAATGGATTTTTCCTGTTCGTTGGGTCGTTGTCATACAGGCCAGCATCATCTGGATAAGTAGCATCATATATAGACTTTGCATAAGCTTTCAGATCATCCAAAGTATAAATATGATGCAGGTGATATATAGAATCTGGTTCAACAAAGGCCGTATATTTAAGATATCGTTTTTTTGGATAGTATGCATATTCATATTCATTTCCACAATGATAGTACACTCCGTCAGTCACAGCCAATTCATCCAGCACCGTATAATTCGGATCAATGTATGATTGAAGGGAATCCTTCATTCCTGTTTGCGACAAGGCACTGCTAAATAAAGAAACACCTTGAATATTGGCAATAAAATCTGATAAAAAATCGCTATTGGATGTTATGACTTTGTCGACAGTATGCACAACGCCATTCGTAACTGAATCATCATACACAATAAGTTTCGAAGTTTTATTGATAAGATATATCAGCTTATTGTTGTTACTCACGTCCGAGTCGCTGGACAAAGTCAAGTAGCGATCCAACATATTCGCAGTCGGAAGTGCTCCATCACTTAAATTCGACATAAAATATGCTCCATCGACCAAATGAGTACATGCAATCGAATCACATTCTTCATCTGTAAGATTGCTGATCGATGATTTACCTATAGTGCTCAAGTATGTGCTTACAGCTGTGTTTGTTGGGGCAAAGCACGTATATTCTCCATAAGTGGAAAGTAGTTGCAGCTTTTTTGCACGGGTCAATATTTCAATAAAACTACTGAACTTATCACTACGATTTTGCAAATAACTTGTAATCGTTTCTCCAGTAAAGGTATAGTAATATTTGCTTACAGGATTATCAGAACAACTGACAGAAAAAAGCACAACAACGACCAGGGAAAGAAACAACAATGAACGATGGATGTATGTCTTCATGAATATAGTATTTTTTTGTAAATAAAACATAAAAAAGTCTTATCTAACAAAAAAAAACTAAAAATTCTTTTCAATTAATGTGTATAAAACTATCAAATTTAATACAACTAAAAATTCTTTTCAATTAATGTGTATAAAACTATCAAATTTAATACAACTAAAAAGGCATCTCCGGAAAACCAGGATGCCTTTTACTATTTCAAACCATTCTTTTTGATTAATGAAGATCTTCGCCCTCAGGACTGTCATAAACACTCTTTGGACACAACTCCAGATAATCAAAGACAAATTCAGCCTTGGCATTGTCCAGCACCTCCTTAAAACGCAAATAATGGGTTTCATTTGAGGAAAAAAATTTGGTAATCAATATACGACGAAAACTGCTTGACTCAGCCCTAAAAATATAATAGCTTCCCCCCGCATACCTACGCATTGAATTTCCACCTTTCATATACCCCCGGTTACGCAATGCCTTGTCTTCAGCCTTATCTGCTGCGGAAGCACCCGCATTCGTATCTTGAACCCAGCCTATTGTCGGATCAGTTGCATTGACACGTAAATCAAGCGGAATTCCACAAGGAGAATTATCAAAATAGACCTGTACAACACCACGCGTAGACATGGCATAATATCCCAGACGGACTTCATAAGTCCCTTCAGGCACCGGCGGCAACTTAAACTTAAAATCAAACTGCCCCTGTAAAACTATCTCATCTCCCTGATAACAACCAAAATCTTCGTGACGATTCCGTACTGAAAGAAAAAGCTGATTGTTAAATGTCCAGTCCTTTACAGATCCGCTCTTAAAGGCTGTACAAGTTGCATATCCGTCTCTACCCCTTGCACCACTGGTCATAAAATCAGACGATAAAGTCGTTGCATCAAAACGAAAGCGGCAATTAAAAACCGCATCGCGTGTATTTGTATTATACGTCAGAATATCATCAATATAATGATATACGCCATTTAATGCACTCTGATCGACATTTGATTCAGAAGGAGCCCAAACCCTGACACCTTTTACCGTATATATTGATCCTACGCCCTTGCGATTTAAGAACAACCCATCTGAAGGACCACTGCACTGGACAAGAGTATACGGACACATCGTCTCATAGTAATCTGTTGCATCCATTGCCGAAGTAACCTGCATATAGGTCTTTATTGTGCCAGTAACGGTTAAACTATTATAATTGCCAAGACGGTCGAGTATATGATAAGCCACAAAACGGTTTAAAGGATTTTTACGGTTTCTTAAATCATTATCATACAGACCGGCATCTTCGGGATAAGTAGCATCGTACACGGATTTCGCATAAGCGGTCAGCTCCTTCAGATTTGTTATGCCATGGGCAGCAAACACGGAATTTGGCTCGGCAAAGACTGTATACTTAAAATATCGTTTTGCAGGGTAATAGCCCGTTTCATCTTGATTACCTGTATGATAATAAATACCATCAACAACAGAATCTTCGCTGCATGAATAACTTGCATCAATATAATATTTATTGAGCGTATCAGCCAGTCCTGTCGCACCCAAAGCACTGTTAAACAAGAAAATTGTTGTATCCTTTTTCATCAAATCAGGCAACATGTCGTTACTTGTCGAGATAACCTTATCAACGGTATGTACAACACCATTCGTAACTGAATCATCACGCGTAATAAGCTTCGAAGTTTTATTGATATAATATATCAGCTTGTTGCCATTAGTGATATCCGAATCACTGGACAAGACCAGGTAATTATCCAGCATATTCGCCGTCGGAAGCGCTCCATCACTCAAAGTTGCGGTAAAGTAGGCACCTTTAACCAAATGCGTCCGTGCAATCGTGTCACAATCTTCATCTGTCAGACTACTGACCGACGACAGACCATAAGTACTTAAATAATTACTTACGGCTGTGTTGGTCGGGGCAAAGCAGGTATATTCACCATAAGTGGAAAGTAGTTCCAACTTGTTGGCACGCTTCAATATCTCAACAAAATCACTAAACTTGTCACTTTTCTGTAAATAGCTGGAAACAGTTTCCCCGGAAAAGGTATAGTAATTTTTGCTTACGGGGTCGTCTGAACAACTGACTGAAAACAACAAAACAAATATCAGTGGAAAAAACAGCACTGAACGATAGTTGAATATCTTCATAATTATAGTTTTCCTTTTTTTTGTAAAGTAAATACAAAAAAATCTTATTTAATAAAAAAATCCAAAAAATCTTTTCAATTTATGTGTATAAAGCGCTCAAATTTAATACAATTCAGAAAAAGGCATATAAAAAGGCATCTCTGGAGAACCAGGATGCCTTTTTATATAATTCATTTAATTTTAATTAACTATTCTCAGGACGAAGTTTACGAACAACTGCTCCTGTTCTCCACATCTCACTCTCACGCATTGCTTTCAGCTCTTCATTCAATTTCTCGCGATAATCCGGTTTGGAATTGGAATCAATTGAACGTTGAGCTTCATTGCCACAAGCTACTTCTGAATATAATTTCTGAAATACAGGCTTGGTTGCATCGTGAAAGGGGCCCATCCAATCCAAAGCACCACGCTGAGCTGTCGTAGAACAATTAGCATACATCCAGTCCATACCGTTTTTGGCAAATAAAGGCATCAAAGACTGTGTCAGTTCTTCAACGGTTTCATTGAAAGCCTCAGAAGGCGTATGTCCGTTTTCGCGGAGTGTTTCGTACTGAGCAAGCAACAATCCCTGAATAGCGCCCATCAAGGTACCACGTTCACCGGTAAGGTCGGAATAAGTCTCACGTTTGAAAGTCGTTTCAAACAAATAGCCTGAGCCGACTCCGATACCAAGGGCCAATACGCGTTCTTTTGCATAACCTGTTGCATCTTGGAATACAGCAAAAGAAGAGTTCAGTCCGCGACCTTCTAGGAACATTGTACGTAATGACGTACCGGATCCCTTGGGAGCGACCATAATAACATCAATATCAGCTGGAGGGACAATACTGGTACGTTCTTTGTAAGTTATGCCAAAGCCATGAGAGAAATATAAAGCCTTGCCTGCGGTCAGATAAGGTTTAATACGTGGCCAAACTTCAATCTGGGCAGCGTCAGACAACAAATATTCAATTATCGTTGCACGTTTACATGCTTCTTCTATTTCAAATAACGTTTTACCCGGAATCCAACCGTCTGCAACTGCTTTATCCCAGGTCTTTCCTTTACGTTGACCAACAATTACATTAAAACCGTTATCACGTAAATTCAGGGATTGTCCCGGACCTTGCACGCCATAACCAATTACTGCGATTACTTCGTCTTTCAATACTTCACGTGCCTTTTCAAGGGAAAATTCTTCGCGTGTCTCGACATTTTCTTCAACACCGCCAAAATTAATAACTGCCATTTTCTTGTAGAATTAAAATATAAAATTGTAATAATTTTTAAATTCTTCGAGCTACAAAATTACAATTTTATTTGATAATAGACCAATTATATGTCATTTTCAAATAAAATCCGTGCTCTGCAAATCTCATCATCTCCTCTGCGCATATCAAATCTATATTGATTGAGATCTATCTTTTCATGGGCTATTTCAACAATCTCTCCGAAAAGAGCCTCTTTCATGTAATTTATATCTATCCGCCTTATTCTGTTATTTATGAAATTTTCCAAAGGAAATAAATCAATCATCCACTCCAGATATTTCATGCTGTTCGTATGCCGGTTGAAATCAATATCACTGTATTTTATTCTGTGTCTCGACACAGAAGGGCTTTCTATACCTGAAACTCTTGCAGGTTTTTCTATTGATGAAGGGATATTGGTAACAAAGTCCATGACTTCCAATTCGGATTTGGCATTAAAATCAACTGCCTTACGCGTGAGCATATCCATCATACACCAAATACTGGTGGCAGCGCCTATTATATTCCCTGCATTGTCTGTCACTTTAAAATTACGAGTGGTAAAAACCCGTCCGAAATTCTCAATCCATGTTTCTATATGAAAATCTTCATCCGTTTTTGGATAACGGTACATTTCTATTGCAAGTCTTGAAAGCACCCAGGCTATGTCCTCCGAATGAAGAAGTCTGATTCCAAAACCGTTTTCTTTGGCATTGTCTCCTGCAACATGCAGCAAATAACCTCCCATCTGGATAAAACGTATGCATTCATTAAAATCAACATCCATGGGTTGAACCTTGAAAGCATATTGCCCTACTTTTTGCATGGGCTGGGTATATTACGAGTTTCCATCTCAGCCAGAAAATCGCTCAATCTTTCGACCGTTGATTTTGTGATTGCGATTCGACCTGAACGCACAAATTGCAAAACCCTGAATTTACTTAATTCATTGAAAAGTTCTTGAGTGTCTTCTGTATGTCCAGTTAATTCAATAACAGCATATGAGCGATTTACTTCCAAAATTCTGGCATTGTATTTTCGAACCAGATTTTCAATTTCAGGGTTGTCCAATAAGGAATCGGAGGGAATTTTATACAAGGCAACTTCCTGATAAATGACTTCATCGTCGGTCAAATAATAAGCCTTTAATACATCTATGCGTTTTTCTATCTGTCTGACCACTTTCCTGATCATATCTTCATCAGTCTCAGCAGTTATTGTAAACTTGTGGATTCCCGGCAGGGAAGACTGGGAAACCGTGAGGCTCTCTATATTGATATGTCTCCTTGTAAATATAATGGTAATCTGATTTAACAAGCCTACAATGTTCTCTGTGAAAACTGTAACAGTATATAAGGTTTTTTCCATGTATTTTTAATCTCCTAAAATAATTTGTTCAACACTTTTTCCGGCAGGAATCATTGGATACACCATCCCGTTTTCTTCTACTTCAACTTCAAGCAGGTATGAGTCGTTATTTTTCAACATTTCTTCGATTGCTTGATCCAAGTCTTCACGTTTTACAATTTTCCGGCTTGCAATACCATAAGCATCAGCTATCTTGGAAAAATCAGGATTCATCATTGGTGTTGAAGAATATCTTTCTCTAAAAAACAACTCCTGCCATTGACGTACCATACCCAGATAGTTGTTATTCAGAACAATTATTTTGACAGGTATTTTATATTCCATAATGGTTCCCAATTCCTGAATCGTCATTTGAATGCCACCATCACCACAGAAAAGACAAATCCGCCGTTCAGGCGCGCCCAAAGCAGCACCAATAGAAGCAGGCAAGCCAAAGCCCATCGTTCCAAGTCCACCGGAAGTAATAACGCTTCTACTGTGCTTAAATTTAAAATAGCGGGCAGCCATCCATTGATTTTGGCCCACATCAGTCACTAAGACAGCATCGTGTCCGATTGCCTCAGAAACTTTGTGAACAACTTCGCCCATCGTTATAGATCCTGCTTCGGGTTTAATTTCAGGTAGAATGACGCGTTGAAGTTCTTCTTTCTCACATTCATCAAAACTCCGAATCCATTCCGTATGTATATTTAACTCCAGCAGCGCAGTAACTGCGGGCAAACTTTGCTTCACATCAGCCAAAACAGCAATGGTCGTTTTTACATTCTTATCTATTTCCGACGGATCTATATCAAAATGTATGACTTTAGCTTGTTTGGCATACTTATTCAGGTCGCCTGTTACTCTGTCATCAAAACGCATTCCGATTGCGATCAGGACATCGCACTCAGCAGTTTTAATATTTGGTCCAATATTTCCATGCATTCCAAGCAAACCCTTATTTAAAGGAAAGTCAGATGGCATTGCCGAAAGGCCAAGTAATGTAGAGCCCGCCGGTATGTCCGCTTTAATTAAGAAGGCTTTAAGCTCCTCTTCCGCATGACCAAGAAGAACTCCCTGCCCTATCAAAGCAAACGGACGTTCAGCATTGTTAATGAGCTTTGCCGCACTGGCAACACTTTCGGGTTGCAGCGTCGGATAAGGTTGATAACTACGAATAAAATGACATTTCTTATAGGAAAATTCCATCATTTCACTTTGAGCATCTTTTGTAATGTCCAAAACAACAGGTCCTGGTCTGCCCTGCCGGGCAATATAGAATGCACGTGCAACGGCCCAAGGCATTTCGGACGCCTTGCGCACCTGATAGCTCCATTTGGTAATTGGTTGAGTAATGCCTACAACATCCGTTTCCTGAAAGGCGTCAGAGCCCAATTGAGTAGAGCCGACCTGACCAGTTATTACGACCAAAGGGGTGCTATCGAGCATTGCATCGGCCACACCAGTTATTATATTGGTCGCTCCAGGTCCTGAAGTAACAATAACCACTCCTGTTTCTCCTGAAACTCTTGCATAGCCTTCAGCTGCGTGAGTCGCACCTTGTTCATGTCTTGTAAGAATGTATTGAAATGAATCTTTATACATATATAAAGCGTCAAACACAATGATAATTTGACCGCCCGGATACCCGAATATGGTATTTACATTTTCTTCAATCAGTGAACACATTAGTGCTTCAGCACCATTCATCATTTTATCTTTCATTATTTCTAATCAATTAAACGGACAGCACCTTTATCTGCAGAACTCACCATAGAAGCATACGCCTTTAATGACTTTGGCACAAAGCGTTCCCGCTTTGGAGCGGTAAATGCCTTGTCGCCTTTTGCCTCCTCTATTCTGCGACGCTCAGCCAATTCCTGATCACTTAGCAATACATTGATGCTGCGGTTGGGTATATCAATTTCAATGACATCTCCATCATGCAACAAACCGATATTGCCTCCGCTTGCGGCTTCGGGAGATACATGTCCAATTGAAAGGCCCGATGTTCCACCTGAAAAACGGCCATCCGTAATCAGGGCACAAGCTTTGCCAAGATGTTTGGATTTAATATAGGATGTAGGGTAAAGCATTTCCTGCATACCAGGCCCTCCCTTTGGACCTTCATGTGTAATCACGACGACATCACCAGCCTCTACCTTATTATTCAAAATACCTTCACTTGCCAATTCCTGAGAATCAAACACTTTTGCGGGTCCTTTAAAATACCAAAGGCTTTTATCCACGCCCGCTGTTTTCACAACACATCCATCTATCGCTATATTACCTTTCAAAACACCTAAACCTCCGTCTTTTGTATAGGCATGTTCAAGATCACGGATGCAACCTTCTGAACGGTCTGTATCCAGACTTTCATAATAACAGTTTTGCGATCCCATCTTAAGATTGAACTTATGAGCAGCTGCAGACTTGTAAATTGAAAGTGCTTTTTCTTCAACAACAGGTTTTGTACAATCATAATGGCTGATCGCCTCAGCCAAAGACAATCCGTCAACACGGACGACTGACGTATCAATCAGATGGTGCTTGCTAAGTTCGCCTAATATACCCAAAACGCCACCAGCACGATTCACGTCTTCGACATGGTATTTTTGGGTATTGGGTGCAACCTTGCATATACAGGGCGTCTTGCGGGACAAGATATCAATATCGTCCATCGTGAAACTGACGCCTGCTTCATGAGCAACGGCCAACAAGTGGAGCACTGTGTTTGTGGAACCCCCCATGGCTATATCCAATGTCATGGAATTTAAAAAAGCCTGGCGGGTTGCAATACTTTTTGGCAAAACACTTTCATCTCCGTCACGATAATATTTGTATGCATTCTCAACAATTAATTTGGCTGCGTCTTTAAACAAACTGATTCTGTTTTCGTGTGTCGCAACAATTGTTCCGTTTCCTGGTAAAGCAAGACCAATCGCTTCATTCAGACAGTTCATGGAATTAGCCGTAAACATTCCGGAGCAACAACCACAAGAGGGGCAAGCAGATTTTTCGACCCGCGAAATTTGTTCATCACTTATACTATCATCAGCCGACTGAACCATAGCATCAATTAAATCAAGATGTACCCCATCAAGTTCTCCTGCTTCCATCGGGCCTCCTGAAACGAAAACAGTCGGAATATTTATTCGCATGGCAGCCATAAGCATACCAGGTGTAATTTTGTCACAATTTGATATACACACCATGGCATCAGCCTTATGCGCATTAACCATGTATTCAACGCTATCTGCAATAAGATCCCTGCTCGGCAAAGAATACAACATGCCGTCATGCCCCATTGCAATACCGTCATCAATAGCAATAGTATTAAACTCAGCAGCGAAACATCCGAGCTTTTCAATCTCGGTTTTCACTAATTGACCAATATCATGTAAATGCATATGGCCGGGTACAAACTGAGTAAAAGAATTGACTATAGCGATAATGGGTTTTCCCATTTGCTCGGGTTTCATACCGTTTGCCGCCCACAAAGCCCTGGCACCTGCCATACGCCTGCCTGATGTGCTTGTGGAACTTCTCAGTGGTTGTTTCATCTTTTTTGTCTTTTGAAGACAAAGATATACTATTTTATTCGGTATTTTTAGTTCAATCTCGTTAATATTTGGCCATAAAAAACATTAATTGTTATTATTTATGGTTTATTACTGTCAATTTGTCACAATGAATATCTTTTTCCCACACATTTTTAAATAAATAATCCACGTTCAAGCAAATAAAAAACATTTATTTTTGTTGTAACTTTATATCATATATATGATTTAAGATGACTGGAAAGTATGATTTCGATAAAAAAATAAAGCGTATTGGGAGCAATAGCCTCAAATATGATTACCTTAAAAAAGTATTTGGAACCAAGGATTTGGTTCCCATGTGGGTAGCTGACATGGATTTTGCCACTGCGGACTTTATATTGGATGCCATCCGGAAACGATGTGAACATGAAGTTTTAGGCTACTCCCTTATTCCTGAAGGATGGTACAGTTCCATACAAAACTGGCTAAAGAAACGACATAATTGGGAGGTTTCTTCTCAGGAAATCGGTTTTTTACAAGGAATAGTTCCTGGCATTGCTTTTGTGATTAATTGTTTTACAAAACCAGGAGACAAAATATTGGTTCAAACACCGGTCTATCCTCCTTTTATGAATCTACCCCTTAAAAATGGCCGGGAATTAGTGATAAACAAGCTAAAATATGAAAATGAACAGTTACAAATAGATTTTGAAGATTTTGAAGCTAAAGCCTCTTCGGGTTGCAAGCTTTTTTTACTCTGTAGTCCGCATAATCCCGGTGGGCGAATCTGGTCAAAAAAAGAACTTTTAAAAATGGCTGGTATTTGTAAACAAAATGATATTCTAATTGTTTCTGACGAAATTCATGGAGATTTGGCTTTGCCTAAACAAAATCATTTTTCCATCGGACAATTTCCTATGGAGGAAAGAGGTCAGGTTATCACTCTAATGGCTCCTAGTAAAACTTTTAACATTCCTGGTCTCGGGAGCTCTTTTTTCATTATCCAGGACCAGAAAATCCGATCTAAGTTCAAGCAATTTTTGGACCGTTCCGAACTGTCCAACGGAAATATATTTGCCTTTGTCGCTGCTCAGGCTGCTTTCGAGAACGGAGAAGAATGGCTCCGGCAACTTACGGCGTATTTACAGAAAAATGTAGAATATGTCGATGAATTTCTAAAAAAGAATATTCCTCAAATTAAGGCATGTATTCCTCAAGCTTCATTTCTTATATGGCTTGATTGCAGAGATCTTTCACTTCCATCTGATAAACTTCAAAAATTTTTTATTAATGACGCCAAACTCGGCCTGAGCCCAGGCAATAGTTTTGGCCCGGGCGGAGAAGGTTTTATGAGACTGAATATTGGCTGTACAAAAGATATTTTATGCCATGCAATGGAAAAACTCAAAACGGCAGTTAACAGTTTAATATATTAATTTTTGTACCTTTACACGCGATTTATTCTGAAGGAGAGAATTAAATTCTTTTTATTTATTGAAATTCAATCTATTAATAACTTATTCCCCTAAAAAATGAAAATTGAAACCAATAAATTTGTCTCAGCGACCTATGACTTATATGTAGGAGGAGAAGAAGACAAAGAACAGGAACTAATGGAAAAAGCCACGGCAGAACATCCTTTGTCTTTTATTTTCGGAACCGGTATGATGTTGGTTGCGTTCGAAAACAAGTTGGCGGGCCTTTCCAAAGATGAGTCTTTTGACTTTACTTTATCTTCAGAAGACGCTTATGGAGAATATTGTGACGACCATGTTGTTGATATACCACGTTCTGTTTTTGAAGTAGATGGTAAAATTGACGAAAAAGTCATTTTTGAAAACAATACGGTACCGATGATGGATCAGGAAGGCAATCATCTAAATGGCACCATTATCACAATTGGGGCAGAAATTATTAAAATGGACTTTAATCATCCTTTGGCTGGTGAAGATCTGCACTTTATTGGAAAAGTACTTGAAGTTCGTGAACCGACGGAAAAAGAAATCAAACAATTCTCTGGCGAAGGCGGCTGCGAAGGCGGCTGCGAAAGTTGCGAAGGCGGTGAAGCAGAAGAAGACGGTAGTTGTAGCTGCGGTTGCGGTCACTAATTGATTCTTCCGCTTACGGCCATTAAAAATTGTAATATTTTTTAAGGCTATGAGTAATACTTTCGGAAATATATTCAGGCTTACTTCTTTTGGAGAATCTCACGGAAAAGGTATTGGAGGTATAATTGATGGCTGTCCCGCCGGAATAGATTTGGATATTCTTTTTATACAAAAAGAGCTAAATCGGCGCAAACCCGGACAGTCCATTCTAACAACCTCCAGAGATGAATCAGATGAAATTGAATTTTTCTCTGGTATTTTTGAAGGAAAAACGACAGGAACTCCTATTGGTTTTTCTGTTTGGAATGCAAAGCAACGTTCTGGTGATTATGATTCAATGAAGAATCTGTATCGTCCTTCGCATGCAGACTATACCTATCTGCAAAAATACGGGATACGCGATAACAGGGGCGGTGGCAGAGCTTCTGCACGAGAGACCATTGCGCGTGTTGTTGGAGGAGCGATAGCAAAATTAGCGCTAAATCAGCTAAACATCCATATTACAGCCTACACATCTCAAGTAGGGCCTATTTGTCTTGAAAAGACTTATCAGGACTGTGATTTTGCTCAGATTGAGCAAAATCCTGTACGTTGTCCAGATAAAGAAACTGCGGCAAAAATGGCTGAACTAATTACCGATGTAAAAGCGAGAGGTGATACAATTGGAGGTATAGTCTTTTGTGTTATTCAAGGTGTTCCGGTTGGACTTGGAGAGCCTGTCTTTAATAAATTACACGCCGCTTTGGGCGCATCTATGCTTTCCATCAATGCCGTCAAAGGCTTTGAATATGGTTCTGGATTCGATATAAATCATCTTGGATCAGAGCTTAATGATGTTTTTTACTTAAAAAACGGGGAGACACATACCCGTACAAATCATTCAGGAGGCATCCAAGGAGGCATTTCCAATGGAGAAGATATCTACTTCCGGGTAGCTTTCAAGCCTGTTGCCACCATTATGACGGAACAAAAGACGGTAGATATTTCCGGAAAAGAAATAACTTTTAAAGCTCACGGTCGTCACGACCCGTGTGTTCTCCCAAGGGCCGTGCCTATTGTTGAGGCCATGGCCGCTCTTGTTATACTTGATATGTATTTAATCAGTAAGACCCGTCATCTATAATTCATGAGGCGTATTTTATCTATAATGATATTATCCTCTTGTTTCTATTTTACAACTTCAGGAGTCTCAGCTAAAACAATAGAAGGAATGAACAATTCTTTTAATTACGTAGTGGATCAATTTGCTGATATGCAAATTTTAAGATATCAGGTCCCGGGTTTTGAAAATCTGACACTTAAACAAAAAGAATTGATCTATTTCCTGAATGAAGCTGCCCTTCAGGGAAGAGATATTCTATATGATCAAAATTATAAATACAATCTCTGCATCCGCCGTACACTGGAATCGGTTTATCAATATGCCAAGATTGACAGAGACAGCAAAGACTGGAAAGAAATGGAGATTTATCTGAAACGTGTTTGGGTTTCGAATGGCATTCATCATCATTATGCAACTGATAAATTTGCGCCTGGTTTTTCCAAAGATTTTTTTTCCAGAGCTGTTTTATCTGTAAATCCAGACTCGCTGCCATTATGTAAAAGTGAAAACGCTCGGTCGCTTGTTGAAATGTTAACTCCCATCCTTTTTGATCCGAAAATTGCGGCTAAACGAGTCAATCAAGATAGTGGGCAGGATCTTTTACTGACTTCGTCGGAAAATTATTATCAGGATGTTTCTCAAAAAGAAGCTGAACAATTTTATGATCATCTCAAAGACCCTAATGATTTAACACCTGTTTCTTACGGGCTTAATAGCCGTTTGGTTAAAGAAAATGGTATTATAACCGAAAAAATCTGGAAAGCGGACGGTCTTTACGGCCAGGCCATCATAAAAATTATTTACTGGCTGGAAAAAGCTGTAACCGTTGCTGAAAATCAAAAACAGTCCGAAGTTATAAACAAGCTGATTGAATATTACAAAACCGGAAACTTAAAAACTTTTGACGATTACAGCATTCTTTGGGTGGAAGATTTAAATTCAAAAATTGATTTTGTTAACGGTTTTATTGAAACCTATGGAGACCCTCTTGGATTAAAAGCCAGCTGGGAAAGCACAGTAAATATTAAAGATGAATCAGCCACCAGCCGAACTGAGACAATAAGCAAAAACGCCCAGTGGTTTGAAGATCATTCTCCTGTAGCACTTGAATTCAAGAAAGAAAAGGTTAAGGGTGTCTCGGCAAAAGTCATTAACGTTAGTATTCTTGCAGGTGACTGCTACCCAACAACACCCATTGGCATAAACCTGCCTAATTCAAACTGGATTCGTCGGGATCACGGTTCGAAATCAGTTACCATTGACAATATAACCGAAGCTTATGACAAAGCGTCGTCAGGCTCAGGTTTCAACGAAGAATTCATGTGGAGCAAAGTTGAAATTGACAGGAATAACAAATATGGATATCTTGTCGACAACTTGCATACCGACCTGCATGAATGCCTTGGACACGGATCAGGCAAAATGCTTGCGGGAGTTAATCCCGATACCCTAAAGGCATACGGAGCAACCATTGAAGAAGCTCGTGCAGATTTATTCGGGTTATATTACCTTGCAGACCACAAACTTACGGAATTGAAACTGACGCCCAATGATGATGCCTATAAAGCCGAATATTACAAATATATGATGAACGGATTGATGACGCAACTCGCACGAATTAATCCGGGAAGTAGTATTGAAGAATCACACATGCGAAATCGTGCCCTCATCGCACACTGGGTTTTCGAGAAAGGAGCTGCAACAAATGTGGTCGAAATGAAAAAGCGGGATAATAAGACTTTTGTTGTTATTAATGATTACGAGACTTTGCGAGCACTTTTCGGAAAGTTGTTGGCTGAGATCCAGCGTATCAAATCTACCGGAGACTTTAAAGCCGCACAACAGTTGGTTGAGATCTATGGCGTAAAGGTCGACCCCCAATTACATCAGGAAATACTGAGACGCTACAAGTCGTTAAACCTGGCTCCCTACAAAGGTTTTGTCAATCCGGTCTATACACTTGTCTATGATACCAACGGGAAAATAGCCGACGTAAAAGTAAGCTACACGGAAGGTTATGCAGAGCAGCATCTGCGTTACTCGAGAGAATATTCTAACTTACCAACATTTAATTGATTATGGACGAAACAATCTCTGAAATAAAAAAACTTCTGAGGTTGCGCATGAACGGTCTGACTTCAAGGACCATGCGAAATAGTGGCCTGAATTATCAACTGAATTTCGGTCTGGATGCCATGTCTATCCGCGAGATTGCAGAACGTTTCGAACCTAATATTGATCTTGCAGAACGCTTATGGTCGGATATCGCCAGAGAGTGCAAGATCCTTGCAACTTTGCTTTATCCAAGGAAGGACTTTTCTCCTGAGAAAGCAGATGAATGGCTTAAGGATTGCTTTGTTCCTGAACTATCAGAACAACTTTGCTTTAATTTACTGCAACATTTACCATTTGCTTCACAAAAAGCCATAGAATGGGTTAAGTGTAAAAATGCGGATACCAAAAGCGCAGGTTATATATTATCGCTACGTCTCTTACTTCAAAACAGATCTATTTACGGATTAGAGCCCGTCATGCAATTAGCCAAAGAAGATAGGCATTCAAGTGACTACAAACTTCAGCAAACTTCCACACGATTCTTTGAAAGAGCGACACTTCTATAGCTTTATGGGCGCATTTTCGCACCTTAATCATTGAAAGGATTTTATACAAACGACAATGAAATAAGCAATCTTTTTGTACCTTTGTCTGGTTTCTGGTAAAAGTCTGATATAGATGATTAAACCTCGGGCGGACAAAACATTCGTCCGGCTGTGTGTTGTTATTAAGGTTTTCAAAATAAAAATTTCGTATGAAAATAGATGTTTTGCTCGGTCTTCAGTGGGGAGATGAAGGAAAAGGAAAAATTGTGGATGTACTTACGCCTCGCTACGATGTGGTTTGCCGCTTTCAAGGTGGCCCTAATGCAGGTCACACCTTGGAATTTGAAGGACAAAAATACGTGTTAAAATCTATTCCATCCGGTATTTTCCAAGGTGGCAAAATTAACATCATTGGAAATGGTGTCGTACTAGATCCGGCTTTATTCAAAATTGAAGTTGAGCAATTGATGGCCAGTGGCCACATTCTCACAGAAAATCTGCTTATTTCAAAGAAAGCACACTTGATATTACCCACCCACCGCCTTCTTGATGCAGCAAATGAAGCATCAAAAGGAGCGGAAAAAATCGGAACAACAGGTAAGGGAATTGGTCCGACGTATACAGATAAAATAAGTCGAAATGGTCTTCGCGTCGGAGATATTTTATGTGATTTTGAAGCCAAATACAAAGCAGCCTCAGATCGCCATAAGGAAATACTAAAGCAGATGCATTTCAAGTACGACTTGACTTCTATTGAAAAAGAATGGTTTGAAGGCATTGAGTTCCTTAAGAAATTTAAATTTATTGATAGCGAACACTATATTAACAATTGCCTTCAAGAAGGCAAAGGTGTACTTTGCGAAGGAGCTCAGGGAACAATGCTCGATATTGATTTCGGTTCTTACCCCTTTGTGACTTCCTCAAACACTATTTGTGCGGGAGCCTGCACTGGTCTTGGTGTTGCACCAGGCAACATTGGTAATGTTTATGGCATTTTTAAAGCTTATTGCACTAGAGTTGGCAGTGGCCCGTTTCCTACAGAATTATTTGACGAAACCGGCCAGTCCTTACGTGACAATGGCCATGAATATGGCTCTGTTACAGGTCGTCCGCGCCGTTGCGGATGGATAGACCTGGTTGCGCTTCGCTATGCCATTATGATTAATGGCGTAACAGATCTGATCATGATGAAAAGTGATGTTATGGATACTTTTGACACCATTAAAGCCTGCGTCTCCTATAATATTAACGGAGAAGATACCAAGGACTTTCCTTTTGATATTAATGAAGGCGTTAAACCTGTTTATGTAGAAATACCAGGTTGGAAAACGGACTTGACAAAAGTGAAATCCGAAAGTGCGTTTCCTGAAAGATTTAATGACTATATCGTTTTTTTAGAAAAAGAGTTGGGCGTTCGCATTAAATTCGTTTCAGTAGGACCTGACCGCGAACAGACCATTGAACGTTAAAACAATTAGACTATGTTTTACAATCTTATCATTGCACAATATGTGCACACGGGCGCTTATGCAAATGGCTCGAGCTTCTTTATCTGGGGCATATTTATTGTCTTTGCCCTGTTTAGCTGGATTATTCAACAAGTTTTAAAGTCAAAATTTAAAAAATACAGCCAGGTAGAACTGCCTTCTGGTCTTACAGGAAAAAGCATTGCTGAAAAGATGATGCATGAAAACGGAATATATGATGTAGAAGTTAAATGTATTTCGGGCCAACTTACCGATCATTATAATCCGGAAACTAAAATAGTAAATCTCAGTGAGGAGGTATATTCGGGTAACAACATCGCTGCCGCAGCGGTTGCAGCCCATGAATGTGGGCACGTAATCCAGCATGCAGAATCTTATGCATTCCTGACTCTGCGGTCTAAACTTGTTCCCGCAGTAAGTTTTGCTTCGAAGTGGATGCAATGGATACTTTTAGCCGGTATCATATTCATGCAGAGTTTTCCTCAGCTTTTACTGATAGGTATTATCCTTTTTGCAATAACTACCCTCTTCAGTTTTATCACTTTACCCGTAGAAATAAATGCCAGTAAACGTGCTGTTTCATGGCTAAACAATGCTGGTATCACAGACAGTTATACCTATCCAATGGCCACAGATGCATTGAGATGGGCTGCTTATACTTACGTAATAGCAGCTATTGGTTCATTGGCAACATTGATATACTATATCCTTATTTTCCTCGGTGGACGTAACCGGAACTAACTTATTCAGATGCAAAAACCTTCTATTCCAAAAGGAATGCGTGATTTTTCGCCCATCGAAATGGCGAAACGCAACTATATTTTTGACACAATTCGTTCGGTTTTCTATCTTTATGGTTTTCAACAAATTGAAACGCCAGCGATAGAGAGCCTTTCTACCTTAATGGGAAAATATGGCGAAGAAGGCGATAAATTACTTTTTAAAATACTTAACTCAGGTGACTTCATTGGTGGAGTTGATCAAAAGGAACTTCTGGCGCATGATTCTCTTAAGCTTACCAACAAAATTTCCGAGAAAGGATTACGATATGACCTGACAGTTCCTTTCGCACGATATGTTGTGATGCATCGTAATGAAATTGATTTCCCATTCAAACGTTTTCAAATTCAACCGGTATGGAGAGCAGACCGTCCACAAAAAGGCCGCTACCGTGAATTTTTTCAGTGTGATGCGGATGTTGTTGGCAGCGATTCTCTTCTGAACGAGGTTGAACTGCTGCAGATTATAGATGAAGTTTTTAAACGTTTTGGCCTGAGTGTCTGTATCAAAATAAACAATCGGAAGATTCTCAGTGGGATTGCCGAGATTTTGGGAGAGACAGAAAATCTCACAAACATTACTGTCGCCATTGACAAATTTGATAAAATCGGAGAAGAAAACGTCAATCAGGAACTGAAAGAAAAAGGTCTGTCTGATAAAGCTATTGCAGATTTGCAACCTATTTTGCATCTGAAAGGTTCCAATACTTCCAAACTTGATAGCCTTAAAAACATTTTGGCGGTTTCAGTGACTGGCCTCAAAGGTATTGAAGAACTGGAAACAATTTTCAAATATACAGATTCACTTGCTCTATCAACAAAAATAGAGCTTGATCTTTGCCTGGCGCGAGGTCTTAATTACTATACCGGGGCCATTCTTGAAGTTAAGGCACTTGATACGGAAATGGGAAGCATTACCGGTGGAGGCAGATATGATAATCTTACTGGTGTATTCGGACTTCCTGGTGTCTCTGGAGTCGGCATTTCATTTGGTGCGGATCGAATTTTTGATGTATTAAATACATTAGATCTATTTCCTGCCGAAGCCATGCGTACAACAAAAATTCTTTTTACCAACTTTGGAGAAAAAGAGTCTGCCTATTGTCTGCCAATCATCAAAAAAGTACGGGATGCAGGGATCATTGCCGAGATTTATCCAGACTCTTCAAAAATGAAGAAACAAATGAGTTACGCCAATTCCAGAAATATTCCATACGTTGCAATTGCCGGTGAAACAGAGGTGGAATCTAATAGCATTACACTTAAAAATATGGATAGTGGTGAACAAAAGACCCTTTCAATAGAAGATCTTATACCTCTCTTAAATAGCATATCAGATCTCAATTAAAAAACATTAGATACGAAATATATGGATTCTTTTGAACTGAGCGAGCAGGAAATTGGACGTCGTCAAAGCCTTCAGGCAATAAGAGATTTAGGCATCAACCCCTACCCCGCAGAAACATATCCGGCCAATGCTTTTTCCAGTGAAATATTGGAAAACTTTCAGGACAATATTGAAGAGAAACGACAAGTCTGTATTGCAGGACGTATTATGAGTCGTCGGATTATGGGCAAGGCTTCCTTCATTGAGCTCCAGGATTCGATGGGACGGATTCAGGTATACATTTCAAGAGATGCCATTTGTCCCGACGAAAACGATAAAGAATTATACAATACTGTTTTTAAGAAACTACTTGATATTGGCGATTTTATCGGTATTAAAGGTTATGTGTTCCGTACACAAATGGGTGAAATAACGGTACATGCAGAATCTCTTTCTGTTTTATCCAAAACACTCCGCCCTTTACCTGTCGTAAAAGAAAAAGACGGTAAAATATTTGACTCTTTCTCGGACCCCGAATTGCGGTTTCGTCAACGATATGTTGATCTGATTGTAAATACACAGGTTAAAGAAATCTTTCGTAAACGCACTCAGGTTTTTAACTCCATGCGGAACTTTTTTAATGACCGTGGATACATGGAAGTAGAAACTCCTATTTTACAGTCTATTCCAGGCGGAGCTGCTGCACGCCCCTTCATCACCCATCACAATGCTTTGGATATTCCGCTTTATTTGCGAATAGCAGATGAGCTCTATTTAAAACGTCTTATTGTTGGAGGATTTGAAGGTGTATATGAATTTTCGAAGAATTTTCGTAATGAAGGTATGGATCGTACCCATAATCCAGAATTCACATGTATGGAGATATATGTCTCTTACAAAGACTATAAGTGGATGATGGACTTCACGGAACAAATGCTGGAAAATATTTGTTTAGAAGTAAATGGAAGTACCGAAATAAATGTCGGAGATCAGGTCATTAGTTTCAAAGCGCCTTTCCGTCGCATTACGATGATTGATTCAATCTTTGAAAATACAGGGATAGACATTCATGGTATGGATGAAGAAGGGTTACGCAAAGTTTGTGTTCAACTTGATATAGAACAAAATGAAACAATGGGCAAAGGAAAACTGATTGATGAGATCTTCGGAGCCAAATGTGAAGGTAAATACATTCAACCAACTTTTATCATTGACTATCCTTACGAAATGTCTCCGCTTTGCAAGCGCCACCGTAGTAACCCAGAGCTAACAGAGCGCTTTGAGCTGATGGTAAATGGTAAAGAACTTTCCAATGCTTATTCTGAGCTTAATGACCCCGTTGACCAATTAGAAAGGTTTCAGGAGCAATTGAAACTTGCCGAAAAAGGGGACGACGAGGCTATGTTTATTGATATGGACTTTGTCCGTGCACTTGAATACGGCATGCCTCCTACTTCAGGAATGGGAATCGGTATGGATCGTCTTGTTATGTTAATGACGGGACAAACCACTATTCAGGAAGTACTTTTCTTTCCACAAATGCGTCCTGAAAAAACCATAAAGAAGGACTCGGTTGATGCTTATACCGCTTTAGGTATTCCTGAAGATTGGGTCCCGGTTTTGCAGAAGGCTGGTTATTTACGGATTGAAGACCTCAAAGACATTGTCCCGGGAAAATTGCATCAAGAGATTTGTGGTCTCAATAAAAAAAACAAATTAGATTTAATAAATCCGACGCTTGATCAGGTTAGTGCTTGGTCTAAACAAATTAAATAATTATTATTGCATGGAATTTCAGGGAAAGATTTGTATCATGGGAGGCGGTAGTTGGGCGACGGCTATTGCTAAAATCCTTATGATGAATGGTACCGAGAAAGTTAATTGGTACATGCGCAGACCTTCTCAAATTGAGGATTTTAAAAAGCTTGGACATAATCCTGTTTATTTGAGTGGTGTCATCTTTGATATTAGCCGTATTCATTTTTACAGCAATATCAACTTTGCTGTAAAAAACTCAGATATGCTGATTTTTGCGACCCCTTCTCCCTATTTAAAACAACATCTTAAAAAGCTTAAACAAAGCATTAACGAAAAAATAATCGTTTCAGCCATCAAAGGTATCGTACCTGACGAGAACCTTACCGTTTCAGATTACTTCAATAAAATATACAATGTGCCAATGGAGAACATTGCGGCAATTGGAGGACCCAGCCATGCTGAAGAAGTTGCTCTGGAAAGGTTATCGTACCTTACTATCGCATGCACAAATAAAGAAAGGGCACGAAGCATTGCCCAAAAATTCAACTGTAATTTTGTAAGGACCACGATTTCTGATGATATAGAAGGTATTGAATACGCTTCCACGCTTAAGAATGTATATGCTATTGCCGCCGGTATTTGTCACGGACTTAAATACGGAGACAATTTTCAGTCTGTCCTGATTTCAAATTCATGTCAGGAAATCAGCCGTTTTATCAACACCGTACATCCTCTTGCCCGCAACATCAATGAATCCGTCTATTTGGGAGATCTTCTGGTCACCGCTTACTCACGATATAGTCGTAACAGAACTTTTGGGACAATGATTGGAAAAGGTTATTCTGTCCGCACAGCACATTTGGAAATGGAAATGATAGCAGAAGGTTATTACGGAACCAAATGTATCAAAGAAATTAATGAATGCTACCATGTTAATATGCCCATTCTAGATGCCGTATATAATATTTTATATGAACGTGTTTCACCAAATATTGAAATAAAATTGCTTATTGAATCTTTAAGATAAAGAAGATATGGAAAATATTCAATTGAACATCGAAAAAGTTTTGAGTTTTGTATCTAATGATATTATTAAAAGTTATGCTTTCAAAACTGCTGAAGCCAACAAAAAGCTACATCATGCGAATGGAAAAGGCAATGATTTCCTTGGTTGGATAAATCTACCTTCCTCCATTAAACAAGACTTTCTCGAAGATATTCAAAAGACCGCTGATACACTGCGTAGCAAATGTGAAGTTGTGGTAGTGGCCGGGATAGGGGGAAGCTACCTTGGGGCAAAAGCTGTTATTCATGCCCTGAGTAATAGTTTTGACTGGTTGCAATCTGAGAGAAAGAACCCGGTCATCGTTTATGCCGGAAATAATATCAGTGAAGACTACCTTGCTGAACTAACTGTTTTCCTGAAAAATAAGTCATTTGGGATCATCAATATTTCCAAGTCCGGCACAACGACTGAAACCGCTCTTGCATTCCGCCTATTGAAAACACAATTGGAAGAACAAGCAGGAAAAGAAGAAGCCAAAAGCCGGATAGTTGCCGTCACTGATGCCAGACGCGGTGCTCTTCGTACTTTAGCTACCCAGGAAGGTTATAAAACGTATATCATTCCTGACAATATTGGCGGACGATATTCTATTCTAACACCGGTAGGCCTGCTCCCAATCGCAACGGCAGGATTTGACATTAAGAAACTTGTTGCAGGTGCTTTGGCTATGGAAGAAATTTGTGGACAGGACACAGCCTTTGAAGAAAATCCCGCCGCAGTGTATGCTGCCGTTCGCAATGAACTTTATAAATCAGGGAAAAAAATCGAGATCATAGAAAATTATCATCCAAAACTTCACTTCGTATCGGAATGGTGGAAACAATTATTCGGAGAAAGTGAAGGAAAGGAAAATAAAGGCATCTTCCCTGCTGCAGTTGACCTGACAACAGACCTGCACTCGATGGGACAATGGATTCAGGAAGGTGAACGCAGTATCTTTGAAACGGTTATCAGCATCCGTCAGGCAAATCATGAAGTCATTATCCCCTCTGATAAAGAAGATCTTGATGGACTCAACTATCTTGCCGGCAAGCATGTGGACCAGGTCAATAAGATGGCAGAGCTCGGCACTCAAATTGCTCATGTAGACGGAGATGTTCCTAATCTTAAGATCGAATTGCCGGCACTAAATGAATACTATCTTGGACAGCTACTTTATTTCTTCGAAAAAGCTTGCGGCATCAGCGGATATATTCTGGATGTCAACCCATTTGACCAACCCGGTGTAGAGGCTTATAAGAAAAACATGTTTGCCCTTTTGGAAAAGCCTGGCTATGAGGCTGAAACAAAGATCATACAAAGCAAATTATAATTTAAATTCCCCTATTTGTTCTTTACGCCGGATAGGGGAACTTTTTTATTAAACAGATACATGTATCAAGAAGCGATTCGGAATTATCTTTTAAAAAACAATCTTTCAAAAATTGATCTTAAAGCTGTCCTTTTTGACATGGATGGTGTTTTGTTTGACTCTATGCCTGCCCATGTAGTAGCCTGGTCACAAGCTATTCGTGAACAAGGCGTGATTTTTACGGAAGAAGAAGGATATTTACATGAAGGCCGCACTGGTAAAGGTACAATCAATATTATCTTTAAAAGAGCATTCAACCGGGAAGCAACACCGGAAGAGCTAAAACGCATTTATAAAAGGAAAACAGAACTTTTTGAAGGACAGCCGGAAGCTCCTGTCATGCCTGGAGCACAAGAATTATTGAAACAAGTGCAGAATAATAATCTTCAGCGGATACTTGTTACTGGTTCAGGTCAGGAGTCCTTACTCTCTAAATTAAATCGTTTTTTCCCAGGACAATTTACTCCTGCCAAAATGGTTACGGCCTATGATGTAACCAAGGGTAAACCCAATCCGGAACCTTATCTTCAAGGTTTATGCAAAGCCGGAGTCCAATCTTATGAAGCCATTGTTGTTGAAAATGCGCCTTTAGGAGTCGAGGCAGCAAAGGCTGCCGGAATCTTCACTATCGCAGTTAATACCGGCAAACTTTCCGATCACTACCTGCTGGATGCAGGTGCCGATCTGCTTTTTCATGGAATGCCGGCTTTAAACGAAGCCTGGATTGACATCTATAACGCTTTGAAATCAATAAAATCAAATTGAAAAGTTGCTGACATTTTTGGCAAAAGATACAAACATCTGATATTTAATCGTATATCTTAATGTCTAAAATACAAGAGGGTGAAGGGTTAAACTATTCTCTTCAATCTGCTATTTAGATGCACATCTCAGCAGTATTTAGATGCACATCTGAACACCATTTAGATGCACGTCTGAGTGCTACTGAGATGTACATCTAAATTATAAGTCGTCTTCTCTAATTTCAAAACTTCATAAGGTGATTTTGGAACAATTTATCTGTTTTTAATCTAACGCCTTTTCTCGAAATTGCAGATAAACAAAAAAAGCAATGCTATAAATAATTACTATTCAAAGCATTGCTATTCTTATTCGTGATTCCGTGGAGACTCGAACTCCAATCAATGGAACCGGAATCCACCATTCTATCCATTGAACTACGGAACCAAAACGTTTGCAAAAATACAATAAAAATCCGGAATACTTTTGATAAGATTGATATAAATGACCTGTACAATTGATAGGTTTAATTATATTTGTACTTAAAATTATTACAAATTCTATTATCATGAGTTATTTAATTCTTCCTAAAAATTACAAAGCTTTGATTGATCTTAAGCAAACAGAACAAGGGATCAAACAAATCAAAGATTCATTTCAGAAAAGCCTTTCTTCAGAACTGCGGCTTCGCAGAGTCACAGCTCCCCTCTTTGTATTATCAGGAACCGGCATCAATGATAATCTGTCAGGACATGAACGTCCTGTTCAGTTTCATATTAAAGATATGAATGAACAAAGCGCAGAAATTGTCCACTCTCTTGCAAAATGGAAACGCCTTACCCTTGCAGAGTACAAAACCGAGATTGGATACGGGATATACACAGATATGAATGCAATCAGAGCGGACGAAGAGTTGGGGAACCTGCATTCACTTTATGTAGATCAGTGGGACTGGGAACTTTGTATTGAAGAAAAAGACCGGAATATTAAACTACTAAAAGTTATTGTAAAACAAATTTATGCAGCAATTCGCCAGACAGAATATTTGGTTTATGAACAATTTCCGAATATTCCGCAAATACTTCCTGAAAACATTACATTTATACATTCTGAGGAATTGGTCCAAAAATATCCCGACTTAAGTCCAAGGGAAAGAGAAAACAGATTTACCAAAGAGCACAAGGCTGTCTTTGTAATAGGTATCGGAGGTTTACTTTCAAATGGGAAAAAGCATGATGAACGTGCCCCGGACTATGATGACTGGACTACGCCTAATGAAGATGGCTTTTCAGGATTGAATGGAGATTTGCTTGTATGGAACGAAGTTCTTGGGTGTTCTTTTGAACTTTCGTCTATGGGTATACGTGTAGACAAAAACGCTTTGCTCAAACAATTGAATATATGTGGGTGCACGGAGCGGAAAGATTTGTATTTTCACAAGAAGTTACTAAATGAGGAATTGCCTCTAAGCATCGGAGGTGGCATCGGTCAGTCCCGTTTATGCATGTTTCTGCTTCGAAAGGGACATATTGGTGAAATTCAGGCAAGCATCTGGCCTGAGGAAATGCGAGAAACCTGTAATAAATATGGGATGAATCTGATATAGAACTTAGCTATATTTACGAGCCTGTTTTCATTCTGCTACGGTAATATGGAAACAGGCTTGCTTCTTTTCTCTCACAACTTTACATCTCCCCTCATCACTCAATTCCGTCAGAGCTTCGCCCAGTACATATCGTAACATATCATGCCTGCAATAGCCTTCATGGACAGGCTGTCCGTGAAGTGGCAGGAATTCCTTGTAAGAAATATCAAAAGTCGTTCCGTAAAAATGCGCTGAAAGCGGCGCCGCATTACTATTGTGCTTTTCCAGGCCCTGCTGGTTCTCCTTTGTCCGAAGGACTGAACTAATTAACATAGAATAAGGCCCTATCCCGTTTTTGGTAAGTTTCTCCTCAAAACGTTTGCCTATATCATCTAATAAATCTGCAGCTTTAGGAATAAGATAGGGGTATGAATGTGTCAATGATTTCAATTTATACATATCACAATCTTCAATCTTTTTCAGTTTATGCAACATCAGATAGGAATCAAGATGACTCTCCAAATCTGCGTTTGTCTGAAACGGTTCAATGCCAAGCTTCTGAGCATAGGCCAAATGCACATCATTATTATCATTTAATGGCCCGACTTTCCAATGAATGGTTGTTATCTTTTTACAATCCGGGCAATCCCCAACAGGGTAAAGCATCACCTTACAGCTCAAATCTTTTATTTTTATTTTATAGCTGGTCAGGCCACCCAGGTTATCATAACTCATACCACTCAGGAAACGCACAACACCTATCAGGAATAGACAAAAGCAGAAACCAAGTACAAAAAACAAAATGCTAAACCGTTTTGTTCGACGCATAATTAAAAAGTTTGTGTAGATTTGCAGGAATAAAATTTAACATTATTGCCTTGTTTAAATGGATGTAAAGATAGAAAAAACATGGAAAACTCAACTGGAAAATGAGTTTAACAAAAGCTACTTTTTTCAATTAACAGAATATATTCGCAACGAATATCTGCGCAACACCGTCTATCCCGAGGGAAAACTAATATTTAATGCTTTTGATCTCTGTCCGTTTAATAAAGTACGAGTCGTGATACTTGGTCAGGATCCTTATCATGAACCGGATCAGGCACATGGTCTGTGTTTTTCTGTTCAAAAGGGCGTTTCCTTTCCCCCATCTCTACGGAACATTTTTAAGGAGATACATTCAGACATGGGCTATGAGCCATATCGGGACGGAAATCTGGAACGCTGGGCCAGTCAGGGGGTCTTGCTTCTAAACGCAACACTAACAGTGAGAGCTCATATTGCAGGTTCCCATCAAAACAAAGGATGGGAAACATTCACCGATGCTGTTATTCATCAATTGGCTGAAAACCGGACAGGATTGGTATATCTGCTTTGGGGATCATATGCACAGAAAAAAGGCGAATTTATCGATGAAAAGAAAAATCTTGTTCTGAAGTCTGTTCACCCTTCTCCACTTTCAGCAAGCAGGGGATTTTTCGGAAACAAACACTTTAGCAGGGCAAATGAGTATCTAGTGGCTCAGGGTCAAAGCCCTATAGACTGGCATTGACAAAAATCAATTTCCCCAAATATAATTGTCATTCGGATTTTGGTGTTGCTCGTACTTGAGAGATTGCAACATGCTGGATTTTACTCGAATTGAGAAATTGTACGATTTATAGACTCCAAAAGGGATAAAACTGGCTGTCATTTCCCAACAGTGCAAATCTCGTGAAACAGAACAGTTCATCATGGCAAATTGTTTCGTACTAAAATTATAACTTGTCGAAGCATTCATCTTCCATTTGTCCGTTAAAGAAATATCGCCACTTAAACTCAAATTCTGCGAAACGGTGTGATTATATTCCAAACGTTCCTTATTAAAACTTGAACGTTGATAATTTAAAGAATAGCTTACACTAAGGTCGAAAGGGATCATAAATGGTTGGTATAATGCTGCTTCCGGATCAGAAACTGCTCCTCCTTGAGGAGGAGCAGTTTCTGATTTGTTTTCGGAAGACGGATTTGACGGACTATTCCCGTCAGTAGCTGGTTTATCAGACTGTTGAGAATTATCCCCTGAAGCGTTTGGTTTTTGGGAAGCCTTGTCTTTTTTCTTAAATGTATTATTATTTATACTATAAGAAAATGAAGTTCCTGTACTGATCAAACGTCCTGGTATACCATATTTATGAAATTGTGTAACATTAACCTGATAGGGGTTACCGTTTCCGTCGACCTGATAGGTATAAGGATCAAACGATCCGCTCAGGTTCAAAGTATACCTGGGACCAAATTTCAAACGGATATTTGCAGATATATTACTCCAGTTCAGACTATCAGCCGCCATATTATAACTGGAGCCAAAAGAAAAGTTATCAATCAGACTTACTTTTTTATACACTGTGGCTGTATCCGTCTGTTGCTTTATTTTCATCTCCACGTTGTTTGAAATAGAAAACCCAATGCTGCCAGAAGTCCCTTTGCCTGGAGTAGACGCATATCGCGCATAATTAACCGTGTGCACAATTCCGGTACTGTCCGTGTATGAATAATTACCATAGTAATGATATCGTGCTGCTCCAAAATCCGGTCTGTATGAGAATGATACAGTTGGAGTCATTACATGTCTAATCATGTTTATTTTATCACCGAATAGTTTCTGCCAGGGCTGATACATACCGTACAACTTCGTTGAAGCACTGACAGAGGTGCTATAATCCCAAACCCGGTTGAAGCCCCATGTGGTATCTATAACGGCACTATTCATAGACTTATCCCAATGCTGATCAAAAGAACTTGAATACCATCGTTCTGTATACGAAATAGATGGAGTTATATTAATATAGTTCAAGACATTGAATGTTGCCGAGATCGGAAGACTGTGTGTAACCTGATTCTGCCAGTCCTTGATTAAAGACTTGTGTAATATTTCAGATTCCTTTACCTGACTTATACTATTTGAGAAAGAGCCGGAATAACTCATTCGAATCTTTTCATACCAGCGTTCATTGCCAACTGCATTTTTACGTTTAAAAGGACTTAAACTCGACATGCTTATGCTTAAACTTGGAAGTGAAACTGACAAAGTCGAATCCGAACTTCGTTGAGAAATACTTGTGCTCGCATTCAGGCTAAATGCACTGAACGGACCTTCAGGAAACCGTTGCGTAACATTAATGGTTGAACTCTTTGTATTACTGGAGAACGCTTCTGTATTGTAGTAAGAGGCCAAGTCACTTCTGCTGTATCCACTGGTAGCAAAATTCACATTAGCTGAAAGCGTTCTGTAAGGATTTGATTTCGTATCCTGCGCATGGCTCCAGGTTATACTCATATTGCTGGCCTTTGCATAGTCAGGAAGATTCTTTTCACTGGTAATTGTTACCAAATAAGAGAAGTTGAAATTCCCGGAATATTTGTATTTTACCCTATAGGACGATCTAGCCTTCATACCCCAGGAACCTTTGGAATATAGCTCGCCGGTCAAAGCCAGGTCCATATAGTCACTAAAGGCAAAATAATAACCACCATCCTTAATGTAGAAACCTCTGGAAAGTTCATCTCCATAGGTCGGTGTAAGTATTCCTGATGAATATTTGCTGGAAAACGGGAAATACCCGAAAGGTATAAATAAAGGCAAATCCACATCTTCCATTACCAGATGTGCCGGACCTGACACAATATAATCACCGGGCTTGACCTTTGCCTTACTAAGAGCCAGATAGAAATCCGGATGATCAAAATGATCACAAGTCGTATATTTTCCATTGACCATACACATTACATCGTCCGAAAGTTTTTTGGTTGTTCCACTCACAATATAGCCTTCACCCTGTTGGGTTATAGCCTGATGAATCATTCCCTTTTTCGATTTAAAATTATAAAGCATATTCTTTGCTTTATATTCTCCGCTTTTATCTTTAAAATCAGGATCTTCAATTATTGTTCCGGTTGTATCCGTTCGACCAACTGCGTACAACAAGCTACTGTCCTGATTCATCTGGATAAAGCCTGCGTCAAGGTTCATTTCTCCGTATGTAACCTTACCCTGACCATATAGTCTGCCTATATTTCCATCAGCAAAAAAGACCAAAGAATCTTGAGCTTCATAATCGACTACGTCATTAATAGTCTGTCTGTTTTTACGTATAATGGAATCTTTTGATAAAGAATCAGCCCGAAGAGAATCTTGTTTTATACGAACATAACTGCTATCTGCCAACAAACCGTTTAATGTGGTATCTTTAACAATAGAATTACCAGCAAAGGGCTGTTTCTGAATAGCAGAAATAGTGTCTTTTTTTGAATCGGCATTCTTTGAACCAGCATCAGTATGCCGGGATTGTCCCTCAATAGGAATAATACAACAACAAAACAGGACTATAAGTCCTGACAATAAGCTTTTAGAAGTACGACACCAAAGAGTCATGAGCAGCCCTTAATTAGTGCGCAAATGTAAGCAAAACAACTTGGAATCGAAAAAGTGCGGACATGAAAAGTACTAAACAGAACCTTCATTTAAATAAATATAGTATATTACCGGCAAATTACAGAAATAATTCACACCATTCATCAAAACGGTTTATTACTTCCTGACCGTATTTCGCTAGTTTTGAACGAGCGAATGATAATTCGAGCTCTTCATCCAAACAGGATTTCGAATAAAATTTATCCGCAAAGCTTATCAACATTTCCTCAAGACTTACAGGAAGCATATCACGATGAGGAAGGGGTAGATTCTTATCAATAATAACAGAAAGACTGAGTCCTGTACCCGTATGACGTTCACAAACCAAACCATGTCTCGGAAAACCTTCTTTGTCGAGAATTTCTCTTCCTAAAAAGCCATGGCAGATATACGGATAATCGCCAAAGCATTGTATATCGGGAGCGTTTGTTTTAAAAACGCCAATATCATGAATCAATGCAGCTTCTTCTAAAAACACATTATCAATAAAAAGTTCAGGGTGTTTTGCAGACAATGTCAAAGCTTTATTTGCCACACACCGACTATGTGTATAAACAATATTGTACAGTTTCGTATCAGGTTTTATATAGTCCTGAAGAAGTTTAACCGAATCCATAGTGAATATTAAATTAATTTAAATATACAAAGAAATACAAAACTTTTTGGTTCCTGACATTTTTCCTCTATTTTTGTAAAGACTTTTTATGAAAAAGAATGCATACCAGAATACTTCGCTTACTCTTGTTGCTTTTTTCAGGTTTGTCTTTGCCGGCATCTTTTGTTGCAGCATCTAAACCATTTACGGTTATAATTGACCCAGGACACGGTGGTAAAGATACCGGCACATTGGGTACAGTTGCCAGAGAAAAAGATATTGTACTGGCTGTTGGTCTCAAACTGGGAACCCTTATTAAAGAAAACAATCCGGATGTTAAAGTTATATTTACACGCAATACAGATGTCTTTATTCCTTTAGACCAACGTGCAAGCATCGCCAATAAAACCAAGGCAAACCTTTTTATCTCCATTCATGCTGATCACTCCGAATCTCCTAATGTTAAAGGTGTATCAACCTTTACGCTTGGTCAGAACCGAACTCATGAGAATTTTGAAATAGCCAAACGTGAAAATTCTGTCATCTTGCTTGAAGACAACTATAAGCAACGATACGAGGGCTTTGACCCGAATTCAGCCGAATCTTACATTATGTTTGAATTCATGCAGGATAATTATATGAATCAGAGTATTCAATTTGCTTCTATATTGCAACACAAGTTCAGTAATGCGGAACGAAACAACCGTGGTGTACGGCAGGACGTTTTTTTAGTATTGCGTTGCACAAGTATGCCTTCAGTGCTTGTTGAACTTGGTTTTCTTTCCAACAGAGAGGAGGAACGTTTTCTTTTAAGCGAAGAAGGTCAAAATCAAATGGCAAGAAGCTTGTATAATGGCTTCATAGAATTCAAGAAAGACTATGAAAGAAAATCGACAGGTAAACAATCTTCATCTAACACTTCATCAGACAATAACCCCTATATAGAAAATGTTTCAGTTAATAAGAAAAGTTCGAAAAGTAATATAAAGGATTCTTCTTCAACCAGTACTTTTAGCCGAAAGACCAAAATTCTTAAATCAGAACAAGCAAAAACAGAAGCATCTGATAAACAATCAGAGATAGAAATTGTTTTTAAAATACAGATGTTAGCCTCAACTTACAAGTTACCTCAAAATGACAAGCAGCTTAAAGGGCTAATGCTGGATTTCTATGTTGAAAAGAATCTATATAAATATACAGTCGGTAGTTTCTCGAGTTTTGAAGAAGCCAACCGAAAGCGCCGTGAGTTCAAGACTTCTTTTCCGGACGCATTTATTATTGCTTTCAAAAATGGTCAAAAAATAAACGTTAATGAGGCAAGAGCACTAAATAGACATTAAATTTTGTACTTTTGCTATAAACAACAATAGGGATATTTCACTGAAAGTACATAATTATGAAGAATGAGCTAAAAAGGGAAGCCAAAATAGGTTTAATTGTTATTGCAGCCTTTGCTATTTTTATCTGGGGATTGAATTATTTAAAAGGCATCAATCTTTTAAACCCAACGAATCATTTTTATGCATCCTTTACACAGGTTGACGGTCTAGTCAAATCAAGTCCGGTTACGCTGGACGGTTTTCAGGTCGGCCTGGTTCGTGAGATTTTGTATCAATATGACAATCCAGGTCATCTTGTGGTGGATTTGGATTTAAACAATAAACTCAAATTACCTGTAGGATCCCGGGCTATTATAAAAACGGAAGTAGTTGGAAATCCGGAAGTCATCCTTGAATTAGGACCTAAAGGAGGAAAATTATTAGAAAACGGGGATACTTTACTTTCTGGACGAACCCCTGGATTAATGGACCAGCTTTCAAACGGCATACTTGCAGATGTTCAGCATCTTGTCAAGAGAGCTGATTCTTTGCTTTCAAGTATTGATGGCATTGTTAAAAGTAGGAGCCTAAACAATTCCCTTACTTACATTGAGAAATCCACCAAAGAACTTCAACAAATTTCGGTAAAACTAAATTACTCAATGGATAAAGTACCTTCTATCCTTAATCATGTAGATTCTCTCACTTCTAAGTTCTCAGATGCAGGTACAAAGATCAACCAAATTGATTTAGTTTCCTTAAACAGGACCCTAAATAATATAGAGAACTTGTCAGTCAGGCTTAACAGTTCTGATAATTCGATGGGCTTACTCCTTAATGATAAGTCGCTTTACTTAAATCTGAACAAAATGACTCAAAGTGCAGATTCACTCTTGCTGGATTTAAAGCAAAAACCAAAGCGTTATGTTCATTTTTCTCTTTTTGGATCAAAAAAATCCCAATAGTCACGTTACATGCTTTTCCGTTATTTTAATTATGCAGGCAAATTCGGATGTCTTTTTTTAAAAATTGACAAAGCCTAAATAATAAATAAAACGGATCCTTAATATTTAACGTAAATATAATACAGAATCATAAACCTTTATTAACAGAGGGTTAAATGTATTATTGTCATTTTTGGAAGTTAAAACTGACATAATAGCAAGCCATTCGATCAAAGTGAGTTATCATCTTCACTAATTATATATTGCTGTTTCTCTGGTGTTTAGATTAACGATCTGACAATAAACCACATACATTTATTTGGATTTTGACAGGAAAAATCGATTTGTTTTATCCGTTTTTTTTTTCAAAATTTGCATAGAGAACAAGAGAAATAGTCTATTAAACAAAAGAAAGAATTTATATTACAATGCCCTTAAATCATACAGAACTTTGGAATAATTGCCTGAACATTATTAAAGATAATATTCAGGAGATAAGCTATTCAACATGGTTTACTCCCATTGTACCCTTAAAATACAAAGATAAAGCTTTGTTGATCCAGGTTCCAAGTCACTTCTTTTATGAACAACTTGAAAATCAATATGCTGACTTAATTGGGAAGGCGTTATTCCGGATTACAAATGAAAATACAAAATTACTTTATCAGGTAATGGTTTCTGACACTTCCGTGCGTTTGGTTTCTGAAAACAATCAAACAAATGTCAACAAGCTTCCGGATATTCCTGCCCGCCCACTTATGCCATCCAATCCTTTCGAGCAAATTGCCCAAGGCCGATTGGACTCCCAATTGAACAGGAATCTCAACTTTGAGAATTTTATTGCAGGTGAAAGCAACATGCTTGCGCGTACTGCAGGATTTTCAATTGCCGAGAAACCAGGGAAGACGGTTTTTAATCCTTTATTTGTACATGGTAAATCTGGTGTAGGAAAAACACACTTACTACATGCTATCGGGAATGAAGCTGTACGGCAAAATAATAACTTACGGATTTTATATGTTGCTTCACACCTTTTTCAGGTACAATATTCACAGGCATATTTAAACAATGCTGTTAATGATTTTATACATTTCTATCAAAGTGTAGATGTACTTTTGATTGATGATATTCATGAACTGGCAGGAAAGACAGGTACACAAAACGTTTTCTTCCATATTTTCAATCACCTGCATCAAAATGGGAAACAGTTGGTATTGACGTGTGATCGCTCTCCAAAAGATCTCTCAGGTATTGAAGACAGATTGTTAACCCGCTTTAAATGGGGTTTAACAGCCGAAATGGAAAAGCCCAATTATGCCCTGCGCATTGGAATTCTTGAAAGCAAAGTCAAAAGAGACGGTTTAAATTTCCCAAAAGAAGTGATAGAATATATTGCCCAAAACGCAACTGAAAATGTCCGGGACTTGGAAGGTATCGTTGTATCTTTAATGGCACATTCAGTCATCTATGAAAAAGATGTCGATTTGGAATTGGCCAAACGGGTTGTTTCAAATGCAATTAATGTGGAAGAACATCAGATTTCTGTAGAACTCATTAAAGAGGAAGTTTGCAAGTATTTCAATCTGGAGCCGAGCCTAATTCATTCAAAATCCAAAAAACAGGAAATTTCTCAAGCCAGGCAAATAGCTATGTTTCTATCAAGAAAATACACAGACAAATCTTATTCCAATATTGGAGAGCTGATTGGGAAACGTGATCACGCAACTGTCCTGCACGCCTGTAAAACTGTTGGAAACTTAATTGAGACAGACAAAAAATTCAAAAACTGTATTCAGGAACTTGAGCAGATTATCCAAAAGAATTAGATCATTTCACATTTATAAAAAGGCTACTTTACATCCTCAACTTATGTGAAAACCCTGCTGACAGACCGCATTTAGAAAGGTCTTTGAAAAATATTCATTATCCTTTTTTGTATAGCGGATATCAGTAAAAATTTGAGCCAAAGTTTCTTTATTATTAATTTCAACAAAATGTTTATTTTCGGGCAATGCTTCGGTTTCCGCATATATTTTATCTATATCTTCCCGGTTATAATCTTGGTACGTTTCATGATGCACAATTCCATCCAAAGGCAATCGGTTAGTCAAAGGCTCTGTCGTTGATGTCGGATAACCAACAGTTACAGTCACAATAGGCAAAACAAGTTTAGGCAGTTCAAGAACTTCACAAATTTGCAGCGCATTATATGTCGTTGTTCCGAGATAGCAAATACCAAGTCCTTTAGCTTCAGCCGCATCACAAAAAGCCTGAGCCAGAATGACCGTATCAATGGAAGAGTAGGTCAAGGCTTGCAAATTAGCATAACCCGGATCTGCCTTCCGAAAGGAGCACCATTTTCCAAAACGATTGAAATCTGCACAAAAAGTCAGGACGACAGAAGCCTGTGTTATTTGGGATTGATTGAAATGGAGTGGAGCCAAAGCGTTCTTCTGATTAGGATCACGAGTTTCAATAATACTATAAGCTTGCATATTGCCAGTATTGGAAGCTCTGCAAGCAGTTGTCAGAAGTTCATTCAAGAGAGAATTTTCTACAATCTGATCTGAATAAGCGCGTATTGTACGCCTGGTTTTCATTGAATTCATATTCTTTATTTGTTTGATTTCTTAAACCATGTTTTTACAAAAGTAGCTATTTTTATGGTTTACAAAATACAAAAAAAAATATATAACAAGAATCATTTTCACCAATATTTTCAAGAATAGTATATAAACTTTTTCATACATTTACAAAATTAAATATTTTACCTCATTAATAAATATATATATATCTGATTTTAAGACATATAAAAAATATTTTTTGAAACTCATATATTTAACAATCTATTTACAATAAACATTTTGACAATTCAATTATTCGGACTAAAATTGTAAATTATATTTTTAATGCAAAATATCTTATTTTACTGAAACAGATTTACTAAAAACATTAGACAGTGAACAAACAATCTTACACACATGATGAAGCGCTTCAGGCTTCTCTGGATTATTTTCAGGGAGACGAGCTGGCCGCAAAAGTTTGGGTGAATAAATACGCACTCAAAGACTCTTATGGAAACTTATTTGAGAAAACCCCTGAAGACATGCATCATAGATTGGCAGCAGAGATAGCGCGTATAGAAAAGAAATATGCAAATTCCATTTCTGAAAAAGAGCTATTTGATCTATTTGACCGTTTTAGGTACATTATACCTCAGGGAAGCCCAATGACAGGAATTGGAAATAATTTCCAGGTAGGATCTTTGTCTAATTGTTTTGTTATCGGAATTGATGGAGCAGCTGACTCTTATGGTGCTGTTATTAAAATCGATGAAGAGCAGGTTCAGCTCATGAAACGTCGTGGTGGAGTAGGTCATGACCTTTCTCACATCCGTCCAAAAGGTACGCCCGTTAAGAACTCGGCTCTCACCTCCACAGGCATTGTCCCTTTTATGGAACGATACTCCAATTCAACCCGAGAAGTAGCCCAGGATGGCCGCAGGGGTGCCTTGATGTTAAGTATCTCCATTCAGCACCCTGACGCTGAAGCTTTTATTGATGCCAAAATGATTGAAGGCAAAGTGACAGGTGCAAATGTGTCCGTAAAAATGTCAGATGAGTTTATGGAAGCTGCCTACGAAGGGATTCCTTATAAACAACAATACCCGGTCAATGATCCTAATCCCACTGTTACAAAAGAAATTGATGCCAGAGCCCTTTGGGAAAAAATCGTTCACAATGCTTGGCAATCAGCGGAACCTGGTGTCTTGTTTTGGGATACTATTTTAAAAGAATCTGTACCGGACTGCTATGCAGATCTTGGCTTCAGGACAGTCTCGACCAACCCTTGCGGCGAAATTCCACTCTGTCCATATGATAGTTGTCGTTTATTGGCCATTAATCTTTATTCTTATGTCAAGAATCCATTTAAGCCGAATGCCACTTTTGATTATACTTTATTTTCCAAACATGTAGCATTGGCTCAACGTATAATGGATGACATCATTGACCTGGAAATTGAAAAAATAGATCAGATTCTGGATAAAATTCATTCAGATCCAGAGGATAAAGAAGTCAAACGCGCAGAACAAAAATTATGGGAAAAAATCAAGTTCAAAACTTCTCAAGGACGTCGTACAGGGGTTGGGACTACAGCAGAAGGTGATATGCTCGCTGCATTAGGTCTTCGTTATGGGACAGAAAAGGCTTCTGATTTTTCCGAAAATATTCATAAATTTATTGCTATAGAAGCATATCGTTCTTCTATAAACCTTGCTAAAGATCGTGGCGCTTTTGAAGTTTTCGATTTCAAACGAGAACAAGACAACCCATTCATTCAACGCTTGTTCAAGGCTGATCCAAGTTTAAAAAACGATATGGAAAAATATGGCCGCAGGAATATTGCTTGCCTTACAATTGCCCCGACAGGGACAACAAGCATTATGACCCAAACGACCTCAGGGATTGAACCTGTATTTATGCTAACTTATAAGCGCCGGCGCAAAATCAATCCAAACGATCAAGAAACACATGTGGACTATGTGGATAACACGGGCGATTGCTTTGAAGAATACATTATTTTCCATCATAAGTTTGTGACTTGGATGGAGGCGAACGGATATTCCACCATTAAGATATACAGTCAAGAAGAGTTGAATGAATTGATTCAAAAATCGCCTTATTATAAAGCTACCTCAAACGATGTAGACTGGATGCAAAAAGTAAAAATGCAGGGACGTATTCAAAAATGGGTGGATCATTCCATCAGCGTTACGATAAACCTTCCTTCAGATGCTACGGAAGAACTAATCGGACAACTTTATATTGAAGCATGGCGTTCCGGTTGCAAAGGTTGTACTGTATACCGTGATGGTTCACGTTCCGGTGTCCTGGTCGCAAACACCCCTGTACCTGAAAAAGAAGGAAAAAAGGAAGAAAAATTGATTTGCTTTCCCAGAACCACTCCAAAACGCCCCAGTGAATTGGACGCAAATGTTGTGCGTTTTCAAAATAACAAAGAAAAATGGATTGCATTTATTGGCTTGCTCAACGGACATCCATACGAAATATTCACCGGTATTCAGGATGATGATGATGGTATCGTTTTACCAAAAAATGTAACCCAAGGCAAGATCATTAAAAATTATGATGAGGACGGAATCAAACACTATGATTTCCAGTTTGCAAATCGTCGGGGATATAAGACCATCATTGAAGGTTTATCTGAAGCTTTCAATCCTGAATACTGGAACTATGCCAAATTGATTTCCGGGGTCTTGCGTTATGGTATGCCTATTGACCAGGCCATAAAATTGATTTCCAGCCTTGAACTTGACAATGAATCTATCAATACATGGAAAAATGGTGTAGTCAGAGCACTTAAGAGTTACTTGCCAAACGGGACTCAGGCCCAAGGTCAGATTTGCCCGAGTTGTGGAAATGAGACACTTGTTTATCAGGAAGGCTGCCTGCACTGTACGAACTGTGGATATTCAAGATGTGGTTAAGTATTTATTCAGACATTTCACAGGAGCCATTATAAATGGCTCCTGGCTCTATTATTAAAGTTGCTGTCTTTACGTCACCTTTAACCTTGGATTGGCTTTTAAGAAAAAGGAGCTCAGTTGCTTCAATGTTACCTTCAACAATTCCGGAAATATCAGCATTGGAACATCTGACATTGCCTTTTAGGATAGATTGCGCACCTACAATAACTTTTCCTTTGCAGACAATGTCTCCTTCTACAAAACCATCAATACGAAAATCTTCCTGGGAAGAAATTGATCCATTAATATGTGTACCCGGAGCCAAAACGCTATATACTGCTCCTGTTGTTGTTGCTTCTCTAGCCATATCTTACATATATTTATAACAAAAATACACTTTTTAATCTAAAAAACAGAACTACCTCTAAAAGAAAAGTTTATACATATCCTATTTGCAAATAACTAAATTAAAAATAAAATGGATTATCTGACACTTAACAATATGCAATTTTACGCCTATCATGGCGCATATGAACAAGAACGAAAAGTTGGAAATATATTTATTGTTGATCTTAAGATAGGGTCGGATTTAACAACAGAATGTAAAAGTGATAAACTTGAAGATGCAATTGATTATGCATCCATCTTTATCGAAGTAAAATTATTAATGCAAATACCTTGCAATCTACTTGAGCATTTGGCTGAAAACATATGTAAGCAATTAAAATTAAAATTTAGCCGTATTCAAACTATTGAAATTAAGGTAACTAAGTTACACCCACCGATTCTTGGTCAAATAGAAAGTGCAAGTGTGATATTAAACCGATGAAACGAGAATAAGAAGAAGAAACATATTTCATTAGTATCTTTTTTGTATTTTTGCAATCCAATTTGCTTGGGATTTTAGAAATCCGTATAGTTTAGATTTATAGTTTTTCTCCAATCCAGGTATTTTGGATTTATTCTTTTTTAAAGTAATAAACGATGAAAAATAAGTACATTCACTTAATTGAACAGTCATTTGAATTTCCAAATGAGGAGTTTAGTTTAGTTGAAAATGAACTGCAATGGTTTAATATACCTCTAATGGATATTATTAAACAATATGGTACGCCATTGAAAATATATTACTTGCCAAAGATCTCACAAAACATTCAACGTTGCCGTAAAATGTTTAATGTTGCCATGGCAAAAGTCGATTATGAGGGTGACTATAATTATTGTTATTGTACCAAGAGTTCCCATTTCTCTTTTATTCTTGAGGAAGTGCTTAAACACAACGTGCATATTGAGACTTCTTCCGCTTTTGATATTAACATTATTGAAGCTTTATTTGAGTCTGGTAAAATTAACAAAGACAAGTATATCGTATGCAATGGTTTCAAACGGCCACAATATATTGAGAACATTCAATCGCTTATAAACAGTGGATTTGAGCACACTATCCCAATATTGGACAACAAATTTGAATTGGATTTGTTGATGACTAATATGACCAATAAGTTTAAGGTTGGCATTCGAATTGCTGCAGAAGAAGAGCCAAAATTCGAATTTTACACCTCAAGGCTTGGAATCCGATACAATGATATAATTCCTTATTACCTTGATAAAATCGAATCAAATCCACTTGTTGAGCTTAAAATGCTGCATTTTTTCATCAATACAGGAATCAAAGACACAGCTTATTATTGGAATGAATTAATAAAGGCGGTAGAATTATATTGCGAGTTAAAGCAAATTTGCCCCGAGCTTGACAGCATCAATATTGGCGGCGGTTTTCCAATACAATATTCATTAGACTTTGAATATGATTATGAATATATGGCAGAAGAAATTATTGCTCAAATAAAGAATATATGTGTTCAAAATAAAGTGAATGAACCGGATATTTTTACAGAATTCGGATCTTTTACTGTTGGAGAAAGCGGAGCCATGTTATACTCTATAATTAATCAGAAACAACAAAATGACAGAGAATTGTGGAATATGATTGATAGCTCCTTTATCACAACACTCCCCGATACATGGGCCATCGATCAGCGCTTTGTTCAGTTAGCCATCAATAACTGGGATATGGAATATCAAAGGGTACACCTTGGTGGATTAACTTGTGACAGTGAAGATTATTACAATTCAGAAGCACACTCCAATGCGGTCTTTCTTCCCAAGATTTTAGCAGACACAGAGCAATATATCGGATTCTTTCACTGTGGTGCCTATCAGGAAGCGCTGAGTGGTTACGGTGGAATTCAGCACTGCCTTACCCCTGCTCCTAAAATGGTTATCATTGATATCGATGAAAATGGAGAGTATTATACAAAACTTTTTGCCAAAGAACAAAGTTACAAATCGATGATGAAAGTTCTCGGGTATTAGACAGCCCTATCTTTATAAAGCTGATTGATGTATCATTTCCCCGGAAAGAAATCCGAAAAGCGGCGCTTCCCTTTAAAATAATAATCAAAAATTATACTTCCAAAATAAATTTCGGGAATATTAGACAATTTCGTTTGTTGCATATTTTCTATATGCTGTGTCTTAAATTTTGATTTTATTCTCCAAAAACTCCATCTTGCACGAATCAATGATTTCACATCTCCAAATTTGCCAGAGAAAAGAAAAAGAAATGCAGAGAGATAGTCCAAAAATAGCCGGATAATAAAAACAAATATGAAACGTCTGCTAGTACAATTCTTATAGAGCATCAGCAGATTATTTCTATAATTTAGAAAAGTTTTCAGTGGGTCATTCATATTCAAAGTCGCTCCGCCCAAATGATAGACACAACTTTGTGGCAAACAGACTATCCTTCTCCCTCTGCTACGAAGACGCCAGCAAAGATCAATCTCCTCCATATGCGCAAAAAATCTTGCATCTAACCCGCCAATGTTCCTGTAATCTTCCATCCTAATACACAGACAAGCTCCTGTTGCCCAAAACAAATCAACCGGAGTATCATACTGGCCTGTATCCTCTTCGACATAAGAAATAACTCTTCCTCTACAAAATGGATAACCAAGTATATCAATAAAACCGCCACAGGCACCAGCATGTTCAAAATAATTCTTTTGACGAAGAGATCTTATTTTGGGCTGACAAGCTGCCACATCTTGATGCATATCCATAAAATTAATTAAAACCGGAAGCCATCCTTGCGTTACTTCAATATCAGAATTCATTAAAACAACATATTCGGATTCAGCCTGAGCCAAGGCTTGATTATAACCTTCGGCAAAGCCAAGATTCTTTCCCAAATTAATTCGCCTCACAAAAGGGAACTTATCCTTCAGAAATTCAAGTGAGTTATCTGATGACCCATTGTCCGCAACAATGAGTTCAACATCAGATTTGGTATTTCCCGGAAAAGTGTTTGCTATAATATTTGGAAGAAACCTTTCCAATAAAGATTTACCATTCCAGTTCAAAATAACTACAGAGGTTTTCATATATCAAACAGTATGTTTATGCTTCCATCGTTTGTGAGTCCAAAGCCAAAAAGCAGGGTCCCGTAAAATGGTTTTTTCCATCAAGCGGGCATATTTTTCTGTAATCTCAAAAGCTTGAGTCTCTTTAGGTTTATCAGTAATTATTTCAAAAACAGTCTGATAGTAGCCTCTCCCTATTCTTTGAACATCTGCATAAACTACGGCATAACCCGTTTGTTTGGCCATTCTTTCCGGTCCAGTCAATATTGATGTATCTTGATTTAAAAAATTTGTCCAGTAATGCAGGTTGTCTTCAGAGGGAGATTGATCACTTACTAAGCCAAACACGCTGGCTTTCTTTTCTTGCCGTAAACGAATTATCGTACGATAAGCACCATTCTTCGGAATATTTATTGCTCCAAAATGTGCTCTGATTTTTAAATACAAATAATCAAAAGATTTGTTTTTTAAGGGTCTATAAACATTAAATCCTTTAGGTGGTAATGTATTTGGAAGATAAAGCGACAAAAATGTTTGATACTCCCAATTCCCATAATGCCCCAAAACAAGTAGAACACCTTGACCTTTGTTTACAAATTCTTCCACGACTTCCGGATTCCTAAAAATCATTCGCTCTTTTCCATCTTTTTCGTTCAAATTCAATATTTTGACCGTTTCTTGAAAAGTATCACAGAAATAATGATAGAAACGCCGTTCGATCAGACGTAATTCCTTGCCAGATTTTTCCGGAAAACTATTTTTCAAATTCCGCCTCACCACTTTAAGACGGTAGCCAATTACATAATATACTATAGGATAGAGAAAAATATCTGAGAAAAAATACATTATTGTCAAAGGGAAAAATGCGTAAAGACGAAGAATGTAATACAAAAGAGAAGAAGAGATTTTTTTCATTCTATAAGAATTTCAAACAATTTCAGCCTCCAAAGCTGTTTCATCCATATTAAACTTTCCCAAACGTAATGAAAAAGTTTGATTCACCAAATCTTTTGAATAAGGGACCTCAACTCGAATATAATTTTCCGAAAAGCCATGCATTTTGCCCCCACTCCTGACATTCTCAAAAAGCACCTTCACAACGCTTCCCACTTGTCGATTATAAAATGTCTTCCATTTCTCATCAGAAAGGTTTTGCAAACGCTTATGACGCATTTTTTTGTCTTCAGGGGACACAACATATTCGATTTTTAAAGCCTGTGTGCCTGAACGCTCAGAATAAGAAAAAACATGCATCTGTGAAATATCAAGACTTTCCAAAAACTTAAAAGAATCTTCAAATCGTTCTGGTGTTTCACCTCTGAAACCGACAATCACATCTACGCCAATAAAGGCCTGAGGCATTACCCGACGTATCAACTCGATTTTATCTGCAAATAAGGAAGTATCATAGCGTCGATGCATCATTTGCAGCAGCTCGTTATTGCCAGCTTGCAACGGTATGTGGAAATGAGGTACAAATCGCTTGGATTCTGCGACAAAAAGAATCACATCATCCGTAAGCAAGTCGGGCTCAATGGAGGAAATACGGTAACGATCAATACCTTCAATTTTATCCAAAGCTTTAATTAAATCAAAAAATGTTTCACCTGTGCTTTTTCCAAAATCGCCAATATTAACTCCTGACAAAACAATCTCCTTGCCTCCTTCTTTAACGACAGACTTTACTTGTTCAACAAGAGAAGATATTTTTGGGTTTCTACTTTTCCCCCTTGCAAAAGGGACAGTACAATAAGTACAATAATAATCGCAACCATCCTGGACCTTTAATAAATAGCGTGTGCGATTTCCTCGTGAACAAGCGGGCAAGAAACGGTCTATTTCCGTTAAGGTACTCGTATATATTTTTGCCGATTCACATTTTGAAAATTCTTTCAAATGTTCAGGTAAATCAAATTTTTGATTAGCTCCAAGAACAAGATCCACACCTGGAATTTCAGCAATATCATTCGGTTTTAGTTGTGCGTAACAACCAATCACTACAATAAAAGCATTTGAATACTGACGAATCACCTTGTGAATAGCTTGTCTGTCTTTCTTATCTGCTGTTTCTGTGACAGAACATGTATTAATCACACAAATATCGGGCATTTCTCCCGCTTTAACAGAATAATACCCCGCACTAAGCATAATTTTACTTAGACTGGAAATTTCAGCAAAATTCAGTTTACAACCTAAACTTATATATGCTACTTTTCGCGACTGAAATACTTTATTATCTATCATTTTTTCTTATCATTGCAAAGGTAAGGTTTTTCATTTTTATATAAAATCAGAGAGTGCGTATTGATGATTATTTTATTCTAAACTTAATTTCTTCTATAAAAAAGGCGAAAAAATGATATTTATTTACTCTAAAAGAAGCAAAAAAAAAGTTTTCGATATTTTTTTACAATTTTGAGCACACAAAATGAAAATTATACTTAATTTTGCCGCGATTTCAAAAAACTCCTATTTATTGTTTAAAACAGAAAAAAATGAAAAAATTAGTATTGTTCTTCGCTGTTGTTTTAGCTGTATCTTTCGCATCTTGTGGTAACAAAAAAGCAGCTCCCGCTGAAGAAGCTCCTGCTGTTGAACAAGCAGCTCCTGCTGCTGGTGACTCAGTTGCTACTGCAGCTCCTGCTGGTGACTCAGTTGCTACTGCTACTTCTGAAGCTGCTGCTCCTGCTGCCAAATAAGCAACAAGTCAACAAAGAAATTAAAAAGCCCATACTGCGTGTGGGCTTTTTTTTGTTTATTGCGTTTAAGACTTATTCAAGAATAAGTCCTATAAAAACATAAAAATGGCCGACTGGTTTCAGTCGGCCATTTTTATATAGACTTGATGTTAATTACTATTCAGCTACAACTTCAAAGGCCACATCGACACTTATTTCGCGATGGAGCTTAATTACAGCAGTAAAAGTACCTATTTCTTTTACCACATCTTTAATAGCAATAGCCTTGCGATCAATTTCGAATCCAGCTTTCCCAAGAGCTTCAGAAATCTGTATAGGACCAACTGAACCAAAAATTTTCCCAGTAGTACTCACCTTTGCACCAATTGTCAAACTTAATCCCTTTAAGCCGGCAGCCAAAATTTCAGCGTCTTTTTTCAACTGTGCCATTTTATGCGCACGTTGTTTCAGATTCTCAGCCAAAATTTTCTTAGCAGACGGAGATGCAATAACAGCTTTCCCTTGAGGAATAAGGAAATTCCTTCCATACCCATTTTTTACATTCAAGATATCATCCTTGTACCCCAAGCTGACAATATCTTCTTTTAATATAATTTCCATACTTATTTCTCCTTCACTAATTATTTCATCAAATCTGTCACATAAGGCAATAATGCCAAATGTCTTGCGCGTTTAACAGCCTGAGCAACTTTACGTTGATATTTCAATGAAGTGCCAGTAAGACGGCGAGGAAGAATCTTACCTTGTTCATTTAAGAATTTTTTCAAAAACTCAGGATCTTTGTAATCGATAAAACGAATGCCACTTTTCTTAAAGCGACAATATTTCTTCTTTTTCAGATCAACCGTAGGAGGGGTTAAATAACGAATTTCTGATGAGTTTTGTGCCATTTTTTAATTCTCCTTTACTTTAGATTGTTTCAGATTTCTTCTCTTTTCTGCATAAATAGCATGATACTTGTCTTGACGGAATGTCAGGAAACGAATCACACGCTCATCACGGCGAAAGTTTAATTCCAACTTGGCAATCACTGGTGAATCAGCCTTAAATTCAAGCAATTGATAAAAACCAGTAGACTTTTTGGCAATTGGATATTCCAATTTTCTTAAGCCCCAGTTTTCCTCACTCACAATCTCAGAGCCTTCTGCTACCAGCAAAGCTTTGAATTTTTCTACCGCTTCCTTCATCTGTGCATCAGATAAAACGGGAGTTAAAATGAAAACGGTTTCGTAATTGTTCATAGAACTGTTTTTGTTAAATTATAAAAAATCTGATTTACAGTATTTTACATAAACACACAACAATCAGAATAGTGGCGCAAAATTAGTAAAAAATATTACAACTCACAAAGAATGATTTGAAAATTTTGAACAACCACAACAGCAAGTCTATTCAGGAATAACCAGTTTATATCCTTTACCATGAATATTCATAATCTGGATAGTAGAATCATCTTTTAAATGTTTTCGCAACTTAGTTATGTAAACATCCATGCTTCTTGCATTAAAATAGGTGTTTTCCTCCCATATAGTCATCAATGCATAATTCCGTTCCAAAATTTGATTCTGATGGCTACATAGCAATGTTAGTAACTCACACTCTTTTGTTGTCAAACGTGTTTGTCTATCTCCTATCGACAAAATTTGCTTTGGTGTATCAAAAGTAAACTTGCCTATTTGGTACATCGTAACTTCCTTTGTTTTCTTTCCTTTAACGCGGCGAACAATAGCCTCAATACGGAATAAAAGCTCTTCCATACTAAAAGGTTTAGTTATAAAATCATCAGCACCAATCTTGAATCCAGTCAAGATATCCTCTTTCAAATTCTTGGCAGTCAAAAAAATAATCGGTGTCTCTGAGTTCATTGCACGTATATCCTGTGCCAATGTAAAACCATCTTTCTTTGGCATCATTACATCTAAGACGCATAAGTCATATTTAGCCTTCTGAAAAGCCCTATAGCCTTTTTCACCATCGGTCATCAAGTCCGTCACAATTCCTTTTGCCTGTAAATACTCACGCAAAAGCATACCCAGATTCTCGTCATCTTCGCACAACAAGATGTGCATCTTTTCTTCTGTCATAGCTCATTTTTTATTAGTGGTAAACTTATTATAAATTCTGTTCCAATATTGACCTCACTTTCAACACGTATAGTTCCATTATGATTTTGAACTATTTTTTGCACATAAGCCAACCCCAGACCAAAGCCTTTCACGTTATGAAGATTTCCAGTTGGGACACGATAAAAACGATCAAAAATTTTTTTCAAGTGTTCTTTCTTTATTCCTATTCCATTGTCCTTTACTGAAATCAATATGTGATCTTTTTCATTCCACGTATGTACAGTTAAAAGTAAATCACGATCACTTCTATATTTCAGTGCATTATCCATCAAGTTGAAAAAAACATTAGTCAAATGCATTTCATCAGCTGTAACATTTGCATTTAATGCTTCAAGTTCCATCTCAACACATCCATCAAAATTCTCCACTTTTAACCTAAACGTTGCAACTACCGTATCAAGCATTTCATTAATATCAACTTCCTTAAAAGAGAGGTTAGAATTATCACGTTCAAAAAGAGAGACCTGAAGAACTTTTTCCACCTGAAAACTCAATCGTTTCGTCTCATCTACAATCACGCCTGAAATATGTTTAAGCATCGATGGTGTCTTACCAACATCCCCGTCCTTCAACATTTGAGCAGCTAAAGAAATAGTAGATATCGGAGTCTTTAGCTCATGAGTCATATTATTGACAAAATCATTTTTCATGTCATTCAACTTCTTCTGCCTGAAAATTATAAAAATAGTCGATCCAAAAACCAATAACAATACAATCGAAAAAAGTATGGATGGAATATAAATTCGCAGAGACTGCATAATGTAATTCTGTTTTGTCGGGAAATAAAGATATAGTGTACCTGTACTAACTCCGGGATCATTCGGGAACAAGGCCTGTTTATAGCCGCCTTCTTCGGATTGCCCGATCATATTCTTACACCTGTAAATCTCATTATCATTTTTATCAGTCACCTTAAAATAGAAAGGCATATCTCCCAATCCGTTATTACTTACTTCAACTTTTATATAATGTTCAAGCTTGCTAAAGTCTATACGCTGTTCCAACGGGCGGTTATTGGCTTCATAAAGTATCCGAAGAATGACATCCTGAAGTAGCCCCCTTTGAGCCAGGTAACGTTCCCGAAGATTCTCCTGAACTCTTTTAGATGCACTTGACAATGTGTTATGCCCACGGCTCATTGAAATAAACACCTGTGGGCCTGTCTGAGACAATGTTGTCACATCATCTTCATCAGAAGAAGAAGAGAAAGATGAAATTTTCCCAATTGAATGCAAGGTAACCGAGTGACTGCCTTGTGTTACCTTACTGGAAAATTTAGGCATTGCGAAAGCAGACTTTTCACGTTCATTCATGTCTTCAGCCAAGAAACGGGCAGTTTCATCCGATTCCAGATTTTTGATAACCTGAGATAAACTACGTCTAACAGCCTCATCGAATTGTTCGGTACGCATTTTGCCTAATGTACGAATGTATGAGAACTGCAAAGTCTGCAAACTCGCAAAAGTCAGCACCATAACAGCAATCAACAACCATATCGTAGATTTCTTCATACAACAAAAATAAGTTCAAATTTTAACATTTCGGCGTGTTTCATAAATATTAACTACAAAAGAAACAAAAATTAACAATTTGTAGCATAGAATATAATACTCAAATGGAGAATCTGTTCATTCACCCAAAAATATTTAGAATTCGGCACAATATTAAGAAGGCTTGACCCAAATAAATTGAACCAAGCCTTCTTGAAAAATATCAAAAATATCACTCTTTTTCCTGTTGCTGAGCTTCGTATTCTTTTAGAAGCTTATCCTGAACATCCGTAGGAACAAGTTCATAAGCAAAAAATTTCATACTAAAAGATGCCCGTCCTCCGGTAAGGGAACTTAATGATGTTGAAAAATTGGACATCTCTTTCAATGGAACTCTTGCAGACAATTTCTCATACCCTTTTTCGCTGCTCATACCCATGATAATAGCTCGGCGTCCCTGTAGATCACCCATCACATCACCCATACGATCTCCTGGGACCAATACAGTAACATCATAAATTGGCTCCAGAATCTTAGGACCAGCTTGTTTGAAAGCCATGCTAAAAGCATTACGCCCTGCAAGCATAAAAGAAACCTCATTTGAATCTACTGGATGCATCTTGCCATCATAGACAATCACACGGACATCACGTGCATAAGACCCTGTAAGTGGGCCTTGTTCCATGCGCGCCATAATCCCTTTTAAAATAGCAGGAAGAAAGCGCGCATCAATAGCTCCACCGACAATACTGTTCACAAAAATTAATTTTCCACCCCAATCAAGATCAACTGTCTGAACATCACGAGGTGTAATCTTGAATTCCTGATTTCCGAATTTATATATTTCTTGTAACGGCATTCCTTCCGTATAAGGTTCTACAATCAGGTGGACCTCACCAAACTGCCCGGCTCCACCCGACTGTTTCTTATGACGATAATCGGCACGTGCTATTTTAGTTATGGTTTCTCTATATGGTATACGAGGTTCCAAGAATGTTATGGGCAATTTCTCATTATTCTCCATTCTCCATTTTAAGGTGCGAAGATGGAACTCTCCCTGCCCGTGTACAATGGTTTGTTTCAATTCTTTGGACTGTTCGATAATCCAAGTTGGATCCTCCTCACGCATGCGATTGAGAATAGTCATCATTTTTTCGACATCAGCTTCATTGACCGGCTTAATGGCACGACGAAATTTAGGTTCCGGATAATGAATAAAATCAAAAATATTATCTGACCCTTTGCCATTCAATGTATTTCCTGTTTTAACATCTTTCAGCTTAACGGTTGCCCCGATATCACCGGCCAACAGCTCATCCACCTTGATGCGGTTGGATCCTGCCACACAGAATAGCTGTGCGATACGTTCCTTGGATCCTCTGTTTGAATTAAGTAAATCATCCCCTTCCTTAACCGTTCCGGACATAACCTTGAAATAAGATACTTCTCCGATATGCGGTTCTACGGAAGTTTTAAAAAAATACAGACTAGTTGGCCCGTTGGAATCAGGCACAACTTCTTCCCCTTTTGAATTATTAATTTTCGGCATATCTGTCACAAAAGGAACAACGTTACCAAGAAATTCCATCAATCTGCGTACACCCATATCGCGTGCAGCACATACACAAAAAACCGGGAATATACCCCTTTCAACCAAACCATTCCGAATTCCATCTCGAATCTCATCCGTGTTCAGAGAGTCCTGAGCGAAGAACTTATCCATGAGCGCTTCATTGTTTTCCGCTGCAGCTTCCATCAATGCCTGATGCATTGCTTCAGCCTTCGATTTTTCTTCAGCCGGTATCTCATCAATTACCGGAGTGCCTCCTTCTGGTTTCCATGTATACCGTTTCATCATTAAAACATCAATCACCGAATTAAAATTCGGTCCGCAAGCTAAGGGATACTGAACAGGCACAACATTGTTTCCATAAGATTCGTGCAATTGTTCCAGTATTTGATCATAGTCGGCTTTTTCCTGATCCAGTTGATTTATCACAAAGATGACCGGCTTATTGTATTTTTCAGCGTTTCTGAAATTATTTTGTGTCCCGACTTCAACTCCATACTGGGCATTAATTAAAATAATGGCCGTATCTGTAACATTTAATGCCGTAACTGCACCTCCGACAAAATCATCAGAACCTGGACAATCAATAAAATTTAATTTCTTTTCATTCCATTCTACATGAAAAAGTGTAGAAAAAACGGAATATCCATACTCATGCTCAACAGGGAAATAATCGCTCACCGTATTTTGTGCTTCAACTGTACCACGGCGTTTTATTAAACCACTCTCGAAAAGCATAGCTTCAGCGAGAGTGGTCTTCCCGGATCTTGAACTTCCCAAAATAGAGATGTTCTTGATTTCATTAGATTGGTAAACTTTCATACTTCTAACAGGCTTTATTGTATTAATACTAAATTTAAGTAAGGCTATAATCCTTTACATAAGGCTCTGCAAAATATAAAATTATCATTTCAAATCCAATTCGGAATCTCTGTTACAGAACATTGTTGTAAAGCAGGACATCTGGGACATACTTTCAATTCAAAACAAACGGAACCTCTTTTATTTTTGTAAATTTGTATAAAGCGACAATGCGTCTTACGACGTCGAATAATACATTCACAATACGATGGCAGAAGAAATTGAACGGAAATTCCTGGTAAAAGGACCTTATAAACATCTTTCATTCAGACAGACCTTTATTAAACAAGGTTATCTGTCTTCCTGTCCCGGACGGACTGTACGTATACGAATTAAAGGAGAAAAGGGATACATAACCGTCAAAGGAAAATCCAATATGAATGGAACTATACGTTATGAATGGGAAAAAGAAATTTCTTCCAAAGATGCAAATGATTTATTTCAACTGTGCGAACCAGGCATTATTGAGAAAATTCGTTATGAAATTAAAGTTGGTAATCATATATTTGAGGTAGACGAATTTGCCGGAGACAATGAAGGTCTCACTATTGCAGAAATCGAGTTAAAGGATGAATCTGAGGAATTTATTCACCCTGACTGGCTTGGCAATGAAGTTACAGGAAATTGCCAATATTACAATTCCAATCTTCTGAAAAAGCCATATAAACAATGGTAATAAAAAGATTTCTGTTCCAACAAATCAACAAATTATGCATAACCTGGAAAATTATCTCCCTTCTGGCCTAATCAATTTTGTTTTGGTTATAACCTTTTCATTATTAATAGGACTATCACAAAAAAAATTAAATATAGATAAAGGAGATACCCTTTTTGGATCTGACAGGACATTTACGTTAATTGGGCTTTTAGGTTACGTCCTTTATCTTTTCAGCCCGAAAGATTTTATGCTCTTTGCCGGCGGAGGATTAATTCTCGGACTTTTATTAGGACTCAATTACTATTTCAAGGTCCAACGGTTGCAACACTTCGGAATCACATCCATTATTACAGCCTTTATTACCTATTGCACAGGTCCGTTAGTCAGTCTGGCCCCTTCGTGGTTCTACGTTTCTGTAATTGTAGTCGTTTTACTTTTAACAGAAATGAAAGCCACTTTTGTCGAATTTGCTCAAAAAATAAACAATGACGAATTCGTTACTTTGGCAAAATTCCTGCTAATCAGTTTTATCATATTGCCGATGTTGCCGGATGAGCGAATCTTTCCTGAAATAAGCCTGACACCTTACCGAATTTGGCTGGCGACCGTAATAGTTTCAGGAATTTCCTATATAAGCTATTTGGTAAAGCATTATATATTCCCTAAATCCGGCGTTGTCGTCTCCGGTCTGTTAGGTGGGCTTTATAGCAGCACGGCAACTATCACGATCTTAGCCAAAAGATGCAAGACCGCAAATCAGGAGCATATACTGGATTATGCTTCAGCTATGTTTCTTGCAGTTGGAATGATGTTTCTTCGTCTAATGATCATTATCGCCATTTTTAATTTTCAAATCTTTCAGATGCTGGTAATTCCAATGACAATCCTGATGATTGTTTCTTGCGCCGTCGGCTTTTATATCCGGATCCGGAATAAGGCACACATTGAGGTTCCGTATGAAGGAGAAAAAAAAGTTGCAGAATATAATCCACTGGAATTTAAGGTGGCATTGATTTTTGCTTTCCTTTATGTTGTATTCACCCTGGCCACCTACTACGCAATAGAGTATCTCGGGACCAGTGGTCTGACAATTCTGTCTTTTCTTTCAGGAACAGGAGACATCACACCCTTCATTTTAAATTTAACCGGTGGTCAGTTTCAGCACATTTCATTGTTACTTATGACAGCCTGTTGTTTACAGGCAACCGTAAGCAACAATATCATGAAAATGATCTATGCAATCAGTTTCTCAGGCAACAGAAAGGAGCTCAGAAAACCTCTGTATATAGGATTTTCAATTATCAGCACTGTCAATTTCATCTTACTTTTATTTTTTCTGTAAGAATCAATGAATCGTTACCATTGTAGCACCAAAACCATATTCTCTAAAAGAAGCATCCTGCCATTTGCAACTTTTATATTTGATACGTAATTCATTCAGAATAGCACTCCGCAAAACACCATCCCCCTTCCCATGAATAAACACAATTTTAAACCCTTTTTGTGAATAGTGTTCATCCATAGTCTGACGAAACACACTCAGCTGATGATTCATAATATCACCGTTACTCATCCCGGCAGTCGAATCAAGGAGATTTCCAATATGCAGGTCAACTTCAAGAGGCTCCTTTTTCTTGTTGTCCTTATTTGGCAAGGGTTCTGACTTTCGTGGTTTTTCAATCTCTTTCTCATGCATTGCCTTTGTTATGTCATCAGCAGAAAGAAGCATCGTCTTTTCCGGCATATCTTTTTTCACAACCGGAACAATTAAGGCATCATCTTCAAAATAATCATTCTCCTGAAAACAATGAAGTTTATAAAACTTGACCGTATCCAAACGAATTTCAACTGATATCGAATTTTTGAAAGAATAATAACCTTCCTTTTTGAACGCAATGCATTGTAAACTAACTATCTCAAGTTCAGAAATACTTTCTTTACCAAACTCTTCAAGAAAAAGTTTTGAATTTGGTTCAATTTCACCGGAACAGCGCATTGTCCAAGTCTTTCCACTACAAGAAGCATAATTGAACAGGAGCGTATAATTACTGTCATTAATGAGATAACACTCAAATTCGGAATCCACAAAAGGCTTGTCCTGAACAGGAAGATAACCAATGAAAACACTTAGCAACTCACCTTCCCTTGTTTCCTGAATTTTATTGGAAACGATCTGTTTCTTAACCTTCGTTTTCTCAATCTCGCAAGTTGATTCGGAAATTCTTGTATGCTCCGTTTTTTGATTTGGTTTAGCGCTTTCTATTACAATACATTGCCTTATAGGAACCGGCGTCTCAAATCCATCTTCTTCAAGAACCACGACCATGTCTTTTCCTTTGAATGCAACAACAACACCTCCACCTACAGCATCAAGGTAACGTATTTTATCTCCAATATTTATTTCCATTATTGTATTTTCTCTTTAAAACTTTTGAACTCATTATCAAAGCTGGAACCGATGCCAAAATGCAGCGGGCTTACCATACTACTTTCATTTTAATCATAATGATCGAAATTAACCGCAAAATACAAAAAAATAGTAAGACCAGAAGAAGTATTCAGCATACATCTATTCTTTTCTCCTGAAAACATATCCTCTTTCCCATCCAAACTGTACCTTTGCATACGAAGGAAAAAAGACTATGAAATTAATACGATTTATTAAAGACTGGACTCTCCCTATTTCTATGCTCACAGGAGCCATCAGCTACTTAATTTATGTGAACATTCCATTTCTTGCACCAACCAAACCATTTGTGGTCAAAATGACAAGCATCGTTCAGCCTACGCTTATTTTTCTGATGCTTTTCATCACTTTCTGCAAAGTCGATCCACGTGAATTAAAACCGAAACGTTCACATTTATGGTTGCTGCTCATTCAAACAGTATCCTTTTGCCTGTTAGGCTTACCACTCATCCTATTTCCGAATACAGAATTTCGTGTTGTTCTCGAAGGCGCAATGATCTGTATGATTACACCAACCGCCACTGCGGCAGCGGTTGTTACAGGTAAACTTGGCGGAAATACCCAGTCGCTGATCAGCTATACAATTATCATCAATATTGCTTCTGCCATTATTATTCCACTGGTATTACCCATTGTCCATCCCAATCCCTCTCTGACTTTTATCCCATCCTTCTTACTTATATTGCGCGAAGTGTTCCCATTGCTCATCTTCCCGTTTCTCTCAGCCTGGGCGGTTCGTCAATTCCTTCCTAAATTGCACAAAACTTTACTTGGCTACAAAGATCTGGCATTCTATCTGTGGGCGGTTGCTTTGGCTATTGCCATTGCCGTTACAGTCCGGAGCATTGTGCATAGCAACGTGAATCCCCTTTACGAGGTTGGCATAGCAGTAGCATCACTTATCTGCTGTATTTGTCAGTTTGCTCTTGGGAAAAGGATTGGCAGACACTATGATGATAGCATCGGCAGCGGTCAAAGTCTGGGACAGAAAAATACGGTGTTTTCAATCTGGCTGGGTGCGACTTTTCTCAGTCCTGTCACCTCAATGGCTGGCGGATTCTACAGTATATGGCATAACGTGTTTAATTCCTACCAACTCTACAAAAAGCGCCAGCAAAACGAGCAAGAACTTCTTTAAAGTCAATATTTACGAAATATATTGGCTTTTATTAAAACCTCAAAGAAGTTTAATTCTTTGAGGTTAATGAACGAAGTATATCTTGATGTTTAAAAAACGAGAGAGTGAATGCTTAAAGAACTGTCTTTGACCTATGATTTAGATGCACATCTCAGTAGTGTTTAGATGCACGTCTGAGCACCCTTTAGACGCACGTCTTCGTACCCTGTAGATGCACGTCTCAGAAAGTTTAGATGTACGTCTAAATCATGAAACACAGTCTCTAATTTCAAAACTTCATAAGGTGATTTGGAAAAAAACCAAAGTTCTCTCTATTGTAATTTGATTTCCATTTTAGTTCCAACATAAGAAACTTTTTTCCCAACAGAACCAGCATCAATGCCAAAACCCTTTTTTTCATTTACCAAAACGACATTAAAAATACGCTTTAAGGTACTGCCAGTGTATTTTCCTTGTCTGTCTGAGATTGTTAATGATTGACGCTTGTCATCCCACTTAAAGGAAATTATTGTATATTTCCCCTTCTCGTAGTTGTAATTGTCACCTTCATCTTCGTATAAATCAAATTTGCCATCTGCTCCTTTATATACGCGAATCTCAAGTGTATCAGCCGATTTTTCTCCGGTATATTGAATTAATTTGCCTATTGGAATAATGGATCCCGCTTTTACAAACAAAGGTATCTTATTCAATGGGGCATCGGTTTTGATTGTCTGACCACCGTTAAAACGTTTACCAGTCCAGAAATCGTACCATGCGACTGATTTGGGTAGATAGACATTCCATTCGGAGATTCCCGGCTCCGTAATCGGAGCAACCAGCAGGGCTTTTCCAAACATGTATTGGTATTCACGATTAACAGCAGTGGTATCTCCGTTAAAATCCATGACCATCGGGCGCATCATTGTGGATCCGTTTTTTGTAACCTGCCATGCTTCAGAATAAATATATGGAAGTAAACGATAACGAAGATTCAGCATCTTACGCATATTACCCTCAACTTTTGACCCGTATTTCCAAGGTTCGGTTTCCGTTTGATATCCATGAACGCGGAAGATTGGGTTAAATGTTCCCCATTGATACCACCGGGTCAGCAACTCCTGATATTTCTCATCCGTATATTGTGATCTTCCCGGACGGAAGAATCCCCCAATATCGGTGGTCCAGTATGGTAAACCCGTAATGGTATAATTCAATCCGGCTACGATTTGCCGCTTATAGGTGTCCCAGGTTCCTCCTATATCGCCCGACCAGTTGATGACACCATACCGTTGCTGACCAAGAAATGCCGAACGGGTTAGGATACAGACACGTTTATCAGATGTGGTTTTGCGCTGCCCTTCATATACAGCCTGACTCACAAACAAAGGATAAGTAAGACGATAAAAGTCACCTAATCCAAGGAAAGTTTTTTTACCTTTCAATGCATCATTTTCAGGCTCTGTGGCATCCATCCACCAGGAATCCACTCCATAAGCAAAGAGATTCTTATTTAGTGCATTCCAATGTGTTTCACGGCCAAGCGGATTAAAAACGTCAACCCACGGGCTATTGGGAATAAAGAGATTGTTGTCCACATAATCTTTGGCGACTTCAGATTTTTTGTCAAGATTTTCCCAGACTGAAATATTGAAATGTGCATTTAGATCGTGTAATTCTTTAATGAAACCTGCCGGATTTGGGTAATTTGTTTCGTCAAACTTTGGAACACCCCAGCCATATTTACCCCAATATTGCCAATCCTGCACAATAACATCCATCGGAAGGTTCCTTTTACGAAATTCCTTTACCGTTTCTACCAGATTAGTACCGGAACTATAGCGCTCACGGCATTGCCAGAAACCATAGGCCCACTTGGGGAACATAGGGACATCACCAGACAGATTTCGATACGAAGCAATTACATTATCCGCCGATGGTCCATAAAACACGACATAATCGAGCTCTTTGGCATTAGGTGAACGGAATGTCATAGAGTTATCACAAAGTCTCCATGATAATTTAGGCGTATTATTTGATTTACAAAGGATCTGAACCTGATGTTCACCGGCTTTAAGATTTACCAACGTACCGGCAGTAGGCGGAAGCCACATATTACTCTGGTCAAGGCACGGTTTTCCATCAATAACAACGAAGTGTCTGTTGCCCATATCTCCTAAATCCAGGAATATGGAATATTCGCCGTCTTTCTGAACAGTAAACTTACCTTGGTATAACGACTGATTTTGAGATACTTTCTGAGTACCCGAAGTAGTAGTTACTTCTGCCATTTGATTGTTATTCGAACTTGATCGTTCCTGTTTTTCAAGTACAATAAAGTTGTTGGCAGGATTATAATCGGTAAGTCCATACTGATGCCATAACAAACCGTATCCTTTACTTGAATAAATAAAAGGAATAGCTATTTGCGTATTAACCTGCGTTAAACGACGAGCTACATTTTTCAGGTTATATTGTCCATCCTGAAATTGTCCCAAACCGAATATATATTCATCGGAAGGTGACTCAAAACTCTGCTCAGCTTCAAAACAGGGTTCACCCTGAATAGAATCAGGAGAAAGTTTGCGGGCACCTTCTTTCTCGCTCAAAAACACTTTACCATTATTATCAGCATAGGATAATTTGCCTGTTTGCCTATCCAACGAAACTGTGATCTTTTTTGTCTTTATTTCAAGCTTGGATGGCGAATCGAAAACCTGGAACTCAGGAGTTGCGACACCAGAAGTAAAAACAAGCTCCGGCAGGCTTTCTTCAGTTCCTTCGTAGAATTTGATTCTTACGGCATTCTCTGTCAAGGGAGAAATGCTTAGTGTTCCATCCGACAAAGTTATGTTCACCCTGTCGGGCAACTGTTTAAAACTTTTCACAACTTGTCCCTGACAAAGAAGAGGGAAAAGACTTATTATTAAAAAGAATCTTAGCTTCATTTCGCCTTTATTATTTCTTAGTTCTTAACAATCTAACATAATATACTTTCCCTGCTGTATTTCCAGATAAAGCTTTGAATTTTACACGAACAGATTCTTTACCGTTCAGCATTGCATCAGGAATAGGATATTCGACATTTTGAAATTTGTTTTGATTCCATTTGCCAGAAATGTTTTCAGTTATCAGTTTTTGATCGTCAATATAAATATCGAACGTTCTGTTTCCGGTCTCGGCACCCCAATAGCGAACTAACAGACTCAAACCATTTTCTTTGTTGGTGTTTAGTTTATAACTAAAGTAACCTTCGTTTCGGGCTTCGCGCCAAAACTCATTTAGATTGTTACCAGTTGAAGAATATTGTCTTTCCATTGCGTGATCAACTTCGGGTTGTTGTTCACCGGGTGCAACAAAATCGATCGTTCGTTTCTGAAGTTCCATTTTTTCCTTTTCAATACTTGAAAGTGAATCCATATACGAATGATATTCCGAATTGGTAAGTGTCATCCAGTACATCATGTACCTTGAATCATGAATTTTATAAAAAGGTTCTAAGGTTATCCCCTCAATTGAATTGATCATTTTGACGTTAAGTGTGAAATCCAATGGTTTGTCTTTAATCGGTACTAACTTGTCAGCAATCTTTTGGATATTGTCTTCAACTATAATTGGAGCTTTGTCAATAGGAAGTTTTTGCCCACCAGGGTATTGTCCAAAACGGCTATCATTCGCAATCAAACCGCTTAAATCTTCTGTTCCGGTTTTGGCTCCAAGCAAAATAGGGCCATGCATAAATGCAATGTATTGAGATACGTTAGGCAAATATTCAATAGAATTATGCATTGGAAGTTTGATTTCCACTACATCGCCTTTTTTCCAGATTCTGTCGATACACACAAAGGAGGATGGATGAACCGAATAAGAGATCATCTTACCATTAACAGTGATTTTTAAAGCGCCTTCACTTACCCACGCAGGATAGCGAACAATTAATTTGAATTTGGCACTACCTTCGGTTACCGTAAATTTGGTTTGTTCCTCATAAGGAAACGTCGTTTCTTGTTTGAATTTTATTTTCTTTTCTCTCCAATTGAGCTCTGAGGCAATAAAAAGATTTAAGAATAACGAATCATTTGAATGAGTATAAATAAACTGATTGTATTTGCCATGATTTTCCATACCAGTTCCGACACAGCACCACATAGCTTCATTGGGAGCAGAATATATTCTGTAATGACGTGGACGGGCAGAAGTAAAATAGACATATCCGCCATGTTCCGGATGCTGGGTCGAAAGAATGTGGTTGTATATTGTCCTTTCATAGTAATCAACATATTTAGCCTCAGGATGCACTCTAAACAAATCTTCAGTCAATTTCAGCATGTTGTATGAATTACATGATTCAGGGCCATCTACATCATTAACAAAGTCAAAACAGGAAGCAGGGCTGGGGAAATGTTCTCTTCTGCTATTTCCGCCAAAAGCCAAAGAACGGTTTGTTGTAACCGTTTCCCAAAAAAAGCTACCTGCTTTATCGTATTTCTGATCATGACTGAGCTCTGCTATTCTTTCAAAACCGACAACTTTTGGAATTTGAGTGTTTGCATGCTGGTTATCGAGGTTATCTATTCCTTGTGACATTGGATCAAGAAGCATTCTATGCGAGTATCTTTTTGCAGCAATCAAATATTTTTGATTGCCGGTCATCTGGTAGGCATCGGCAAACATTTCGTCCATACCACCATGTTCCATGTTAAGCATTGATTGCATTTGCTCATCAGAAAGAGCAGATGTGATTGAAATACCCCAATCGCAGAACTTTAAAAACAGTGTTTTAGCCTCTTCATTACCACAATATAGCCATGCATCTCTAAGCCCAGCATACATTTTATGTACGTTGTAAAAAGGAGCCCAGGCAGCATTATAAATACTAAAATCTCCTTTTTTAAAAGCAGCCCATAATTTCTTGCTATTAGGAACCCCTCCCACATAACCTACACCCCAATCTGAATTATTTAAGGCATTAGCTTCCTGGCAAGCTTTAAGTTCGGAAAGCATATGATCCATGCGTTTTTTACATTCAACATTACCGGTCGAAGCATAATTCAAAGCCATAGCTGATAAATAATGTCCCGCAATATGACCATCAAGGCCATCCCAGTTCGGATAACTTTTAGCTTTTTCCGGTAACCCGGCTTCTTTTCGGTAAGGAGCCAACATCCGGTCAACATCATACTTCAAAAGCACCTGAATATTAAGATCGCGCGCATGTTTAAATGGCCCATTGAGCAAACTAACATCACCTAACGGGAATTCATTTGAATATAACTTATTTTGTGCATTCAGGTTAGTGCTTCCTAAAAGGATGCAGTTTATGGCACAAAAATATAAAAGGTATTTTTTCATTATCGTCACTGTATTTAGTTGGTTGTTGTTGTCAATATTTTTGTTGTTGCGTCCTGTAAGCTATGTGAACTTACTGTCAGTTTAATAGTTCCGGCCTTTCTTGTGCTTTTGATTACAACAAGCGCACGTCCATGCCAAACCTTCCGAGAAGTTCCAACATAAGGGTCAAGATCTTTGATGCATGCATTATCCACACCAGCAATTACGCCAGGGCCACTAATGTTAAATGTTAGCCTATTCTCCGCATTTGGTTGTAACCTCCCATCTTTATCGGTTACTTCTACTATTACAAAAGATAAGTCCTGTCCATTAGCAGATATTTTTGTACGGTCGGCAATTAGTTTAATTTTAGCAGCATCATCCGAAGTTTGCAAAAGAGTTGTTTCCTCTTCTTTATTATCCACTATTCCAACTGCTTTTAACTCGCCTTTGGCATAAGACACATTAAATGTAGCCTTAAATTGCTGTTCTTCAGTTGTTGCTTGTTCGCCAATTAGTTTCTGATTTAGATAAAGTCGAACCTTAGAATATTTTGAATAGACTTCAACCTGAATGCTCTTCCCTTCGTAACCCGGCCATGTCCAACTTCCCCAAGTTGGCCAAACAGACCACGCAGTTTCTTTTATGTTACCAGAATCAGGATTTGGTTCCCTAATTGCCATATAGAGTTTTTCGGTATTGTTGTACAACATACTCCTGTAATGTGAAATTGGCTTTCTCCAACCGGTCAAATCAATATCACCACAATACGCACCATGCCACGGAAACATCTTGCCTTGATAATGTTCGCCGGGAACATCCCCCGGATAGTACCAGCGACCTATACCCGATTCGCCCAAATAATCAAGTGCAGTCCAAACAAAATCGCCCAAAATATAATTATGGCTTTGCACCATTTTCCAATTCGAGAAAGCATCTCTCGGATATGATTCGGTTTGAACAATAACCCTCGAAGGCACTCTCTCATGATCTGACTGAGCACGATATAGTTGATAATTGTACCCACCAATATCTTGTACTGCAAACAACGGATCGAATACATCCCAATCATTGTCCCATGTGGTCATAGCTGAAGTTACAGGACGCGTAGGATCATTTTTGTGAACACAATCAACAAGCTTCTTGGCCGTTTCAATTGCTTCTGGTTTTTTCCGCTCGATTATTTCGTTACCAATACTCCACATAATAATTGAAGGATGATTGCGGTCACGCAATACCATAGCCTCTAAATCACGTTGCCACCAAGCGTCAAAATACATAGCATAATCATAGTCATTCTTTTTCTCTCTCCAACCATCAAATGCTTCATCAATAACCAATAACCCTAATCTGTCACAGGCATCCAGAAACGCCTCTGAAGGGGGATTGTGCGAAGTGCGAATGGCATTAAACCCTGCTGATTTAAGGAGTTCAACTCTGCGTTCTTCGGCACGATCGAAAGCTGCTGCTCCCAAGCATCCATTATCGTGATGTACGCAACCGCCGTTAATCTTTACTGTTTTCCCATTAAGCTGAAACCCATTTTCAGTGGTAAATTTTATGGAACGTACACCAAAAGTTGTTTTGAGATTGTCAACCGTTTTTTTGTTTTTCTCAATTTGGACTTGAGCCTGATATAAATTCGGCTTTTCAGGAATCCAGAGCAAAGGTTTTAAAACCAGAATGGTTTGTTCAACCTCTTTTTCGCTATTGGCCGGCAGTTCCAAATTCAGGTGATTGTAGCCTGTTTTTTTTGCATTGGAATCCCAAACTGTAGCTTTAAGGCTAACATTCTGAGGAAATCGAGTTTCATTTCTCACCAACGTTTTCACTAAAACAGTTGCTTTTTCAGTGGATACGTTAGGGGTTGTAACCGTTAAACCCCATTGATCAACATGTATTGGGTTGGTAACAACCATCCAAACATGTCGATAAATACCTGAACCGCTATACCAACGACAATTTTTCTGTTTTGAGTTATCAACTCGGACAGAAATGACATTCTTACCATTCAATTTCAGGTAGGGAGTAAGGTTGTAGCAAAAAGAAGTGTAACCATACGGATGAACACCGAGCGATTTTCCGTTAACTAAGACTTCTGAATTCATGTAAATGCCTTCGAAATAAATTGAAACACATTTATCTTTCCATGACGCAGGAGCTGTAAACGTTTTTCGGTACCAACCGATACCTGCAGGAAAATAGCCCCCATCGTTACCCATCGGATTGCTCGAATCTATTGTTCCCTCGATACTCCAATCATGTGGCAAATCCAAGCTTCGCCAGTTCTTGTCGTCAAAGTCAATAGAACTTATGGCTGGCAAATCCCCCAATCTGAATTTCCAATTGTAATCGAAAAGTTGTTTGCGCTGCAATTTTTCCTGAGCTTTGATATTCACAAAAAAGCTCAGGAAAAATATAAATCCTATGTATAATGATTTATTAGTATTAATCATAGCTTTACAGCCATTATTGATGTTATTTAACAACAACCTTCTTCCCGATATAGGTTACCACTTTCTCATAATTCTTACCAGCTCCAACGATTACAATATTGAATTTCCGTTTAGCAAGCATTCCTGTAAAGGTACCCTTACGGTCATTAATGGTCAATGCTTTCTTTGCATCGTTCCAAGTAAAGGAAATGGTTGAGTATGCCCCTTTTTCGTAATTGTAATTGTCGTTTTCGTCTTCGTATAAGGTAAACTCACCATTTGCTCCAGGATAAACACGAATTTCGAGGTTGTCCCATTTCTTTTCGGTGGCATACTGCACTTGAGGTCCGAATGGCATAATACTCCCCGACTTGATGTACAAAGGGATTTCATCAATCTTTGTCTTTTTCGCAATTTCCTGACCACCATTTATTTTCTCATTGGTCCAGAAATCATACCACACAGCACCTGCCGGTAAATAGACTTTCGTGGATTTTGCCTCCGTAAAGTTTACAGTTTGGTTCTTACTATCAGTTGAAGCATCCTTTTTATCCCAACCGGTTTCAGCGTTTGCTCTTAAAATAGTTTCCGGAGTATATTGTGCATTAACAATCGGAGCAACCAATATTGATTTACCAAACATATATTCGTTGTTCATATCTTTAACGTTCTTATCGTTAAAGTCCATCACCAAAGCACGCATCATAGTAGATTGGTTATTTGTTACCGTCCAGGCAGTAGAGTAAATATATGGCAACAGTGAATAACGCAAATTAATTGTTTTTGCTATTGCATCATAGATTGTCTCACCCTTCTTCCCAAAGTTATAAATTTCTCTGGGGATATCCGTACCATGTGAACGCATCATAGGGGTAAATGCTCCGAACTGAAGCCAGCGAACATACAATTCCTGAAACGACGGATTTTTAGTTCCTTCGCTCCAGCCTCTGTTATAAGAACTTGCAAAAAAACCACCAATATCCGTATTCCAGTAAGGAAGAGCACTCATCGAAAAGTTGAGGCCTGCCGGTATTTGATTGCGTAAAGATTGCCATGAAGAATTCACATCGCCCGACCATGTAATGGATCCATAACGCTGTTGTCCGGCAAATGCCGAGCGGGTAAGAATAAATACACGCTTGTCGGAACTTGCCGAACGCTGGTGTTCTGCAACTCCTCCGACCGTCATTAATGGGAAAGCATTGCGTACTTTACGGAATGAGCCAAGATAGGTTTTAAGATCAAAATCAGTAGGTTTAAAATCTAGATGATCAGGTTCCGAAGAATCCATCCACCAACCGTCAATTCCCAGGGAGAAAAGTCCTTTGTTCAGGTGGGTCCAGTAAATATCGCGGGCTTCGGGGTTATATGGATCATAAGGTTCTACGCCTGATGGATATTCGCGGTTGGGCGGCCAGCTATCCAATCCTGATTGTGGCCATGTGCTAAAATTCAGAAGCATACCCTTCGGTTTCATTTCACGGTATTGCTTTGTTTGCGGTCCAAAAGAAGACCAAATAGAAATAATCAGGTGCGCATTCATGTTGTGAATATCTTCTACCATTTTTTTTGGGCTAGGAAATTCGGAATTAAGAAATTCCATAGCATTCCAAAGGTAATTATTGCCCCAGTATTGCCAATCCTGAATGATGCCATCAAGCGGTACACCTATTTCACGATATTTCTTAACTACACCCACCAGTTCGTTCTGGCTTTTGTAGCGTTCTTTACTTTGCCAATAGCCAAAAGTCCACAACGGAAACATGGGAGATTGTCCAGTCAGATCACGCATACCAGCAATTGACCCATCAATGTTCCCACCGAACATAAAATAATAATCGATACAATCGCCAACATCTGATTTAAATGATGTATTTTCAGGCTTATCTTCAAAAACTGTTGGCGAATAATTATCCCAAAATAATCCGTAACCCTTTGTAGAAACGAAGAATGGGGCATAATCATCGGTGTTTCCCTGCACCATATTGAGTTTAGTGTTACGCAGAGACAATTTGCCTCGTTGTTGCTGACCTAAACCATAAATAGCTTCGTCTTTGTCGAGTGTAAACGACTGATTAATTGTGTAGGTTTTTGATCCTGCATCATCAAAATCCGTAAATGTAGCTCCGGATTCTTTCTCACTTAAAAGTTGCTCTCCGGCAAGAGTTGAATAAGATATTATACCGGATTTTACATTGACATCAACTTTTAACTTATCGCTTTTTAACGAAATAACATCTCCTTGCTGATTGATTGCGAATTTTGTGACTTGAGGCTTTTTAATCACCGACAAACTCTCCTTCGTAAAGGTTTTTCCTTCAGGCGATTTCAGCACCCTCACTGTTGAAGGTCCATAGAACTGAATCTCAACATCGGTCGAGTTGATTTTGGTTTTAATACCCAACTCCGTTTTCTGATAAGTTTGCGCCTGAAGGATCAGGGCAGAAATTATCAAAAATGACAGTGTTAATTTGATTTTCTTCATAACTATCCTTTTATTTATATATATATATATTCATTATTCTATTTGGACGGACTTAATCGGTATAGACAGGCTCCGTGAGACGGTACCTCAGGTGCAAATTTATCATTGAATTTTCCGAGGTCTTTATGCTTCCAAAGATCACGTATTTTCACTGACTTATTGAACCCTATTTCTTTAAGCGAAACAGGTATTTCCACACCGTGTCCTGGTGTTTGACGGGTAATAAGATCACTTTGGGAACTTGCTTTTTGGGGATCAATTGTTTTTTCATCGCGTGTATTGAACAGTGCCAGATATATATCTTTGCTTCCTGGAACATCAGCAATCCAGGCAATTAAACCATCTTTGGTACGAAAGAGTTGATGATTATTTTCACTGTGTTGGTTAACTGCAAGAACTTCGTCATTCGTAAGCAGCGAAAAGGTCAATGAGTCTGTTTTCGTCATGTCACCTCCATGCATAAGGGGAGAGCGGGCAATACTCCAAAGCGACATAAGCGTATATTGTTCCTCCGTTGTAAAGCGTGTTTTCCTTCCCAATTGCAGCATACCGAGCGGTAGCATATCGGCATCAGGCCAAGATCCGGTAACACGATAAGGTGTCCAATCGTCAAGTCTTTTGAACTGTTCCAGCAATGATTTCCAATTATCCCAAAAATCGTCGCTGATACGCCACATATTAACATTCTGATCAACACTAGGTCCGGCCGAAAGCGGGGTTTCTCCCGGAGAGGTACTGAATACAATTTTTCTGCCGGTTTTTTCAATGGCTTTGCGGATTGCCTCGACTTCCAACTGATGATAGGGACGGCTGAGATCATCTACTTTAATAAAATCCACTCCCCACGAAGCGACAAGTTCCATGAGCGAATTGTAATATTCTTGTGCACCAGGTTTAGTCATATCCACACCATACATATCAGGATTCCAACCGCAAGTACTCTTAATATCTGCAATATCAGCAGCACGGGCACTTGTGCCTTTTATCGGTGTATTTTGTTTCACTGCCTGACGAGGAATACCGCGCATCATGTGAATTCCAAACTTAAGACCTTTGGAGTGCACATAATCAGCCAGCATTTTGAAACCATTGCCATTTACAGCTGAGGGGAATTTCTTGGGTGCAGGAACCAGTCGGCTAAATTCATCCATCGTTAACTCCGCATCTCTTGCATATTCATATCCTTTGGAATTCTGTTCATACCATTGAATATCCACCACAAAATACTCCCAGCCATGTTTTTTGAGATTCGCCGCCATATAATTCACCTGTTCTTTTGCTTGAGATTCGGTAATTTGAGTACCAAAGCTATCCCAACTATTCCAACCCATGGGCGGAGTAGTTGCCCATGTATGAAATGTTTTTTTTGTTTGTGCAAAAACAGTGGAAGTACATATCAAGCACCAAGCAATAAGTATCAATTGTTGTCTTTTCACTCTCTTCTTTATTATTTATGTTTTAACCGAATAATTTAGCCGTTTTATTTGCCGTACTATCTTATAAATCATTTGTGTACAAATATACACTATGAATTATTATACTTCTTATTTAGCAGAAAATCTCCACCAGTCAAAATTAAACATTTTCCCCTCACCGCCAGTGAACACAAAATAAAGATCATGTTTCCCCTTTGATTTACTTATTGTGCATCTTTTGGTAACCCATTTCTGCCAACCACCGGTACTTTCTACAATACATGTCCCTAACAACAGGCCTGAAAGGCTATCGGTATGTATTTCAATTTTTCCGCCTTGAGAAGCTGAGGCTACACTTACTTCAAACGATTTTGCCCCTTTGCCAAAATCAACGCCCTTCACTTTAATGTAATCACCGTTATCAATATCTGTCACATAAACGCCTGTTTGATCACTTTTTTCTGTCTTAACACCGGACTCCCATGCCATGCACTCTGCTTCATTTCTTCTATACGGATTTAAAGAACCAATTTGCTCTGTTCCAGTTGTAGACCAAAAAGGAAGTTTCTGAATAGTACCATCGGGATTGTATGTCATTTTTTCCACGCAAATCGAACGCCTTTCGTAATGAGTAGTATACTTCGCCCATAAAAGTGTATAATTAAACCCAAAAACATATGAATTACCTTTGTAATCAATTATTCCCGGATGGTTTCCGGAAGATAACTTGTTTGGATCCATGATCATACCTTTATATTCCCAAGGGCCGGTAGGACTATTACTCATCGCATAACCTATTCCTTCAGGACAGCAAGTCGAAGCATAAGCCAGATAATAATGCCCGTTACGTTTATAAAACCAAGGGCCTTCCTGATAGTTGGACGGTCTCGGGTCTATTTTCACAATACCACTTGAATAAGAAATCATATCTTCATTCAGCTTCACATAAAAGCAATTTGGATTTCCCCAATACAGATAGGCTTGTCCGTCATTATCTATAAATACGGTCGGATCAATATCGCCAGTACTATTATTTTCAATTAAAGGTTTACCTATCGCATCCGTAAAAGGTCCATATGGGCTGTTCGAAACAGCAACGCCAATTGCCATTGAGCCTTTTTTCCTGGAAACTGGACAATAGATATAAAACTTACCATTTCTTGCAATACATTGGGGTGCCCATGCACCATTATCTGCTGTCCAGCTAAACATTTTTAATGATGCTGCTATTCCATGATCCGTCCAATTAACCATGTCCGTTGAAGTATAGAGCATCCAGTTGAACATCTTAAAACCGGTAGCATCATCTTCATCATGACCTGCATAAAGAAATACGGTATCTTTATAAACCATCGGCGCAGGATCAGCAGTATATTTTGTTTGTATTATTGGATTCTCAGCAAAACTTTTAATTCCAATTGATGAGGATAGACCAATGAAAGCCACCACAAAAAATTTGTTAAATTTACTATTGCTCATTTGTTTATATATTTATATCATTTAAATTTCCAGTAGTCAAAATTAAATAACTGACCTTCGTCTCCCTTAAAAACAAAATACAGATCATGTACTCCCTTTGTTTTTATAATCTTACAACTTTTTGTCACCCATTTTTGCCAGTCTCCAGTATTATCCACGATACAAGTCCCCAACAACGAGCCGGAAATACTATCAATATGAATTTCGATCTTTCCTCCACTTGAAGCTGAAGCCACACTTGCGTCAAATGATTTCGCACCTTTACCAAAATCGACACTGCGAACTTTGATGTAGTCTCTGTTATTAATATCAGTAACATAAACACCGGTTTTACTGTCCGAGGTTGTTTTAATACCCTCTTCCCAAGCCATGGTCTCTGCTTCGGTTCGGATATAAGGATTCAAATTTGCTACTGGTTTTGTAACGCCTGCTTTAGAGTGATTCAATTCCGAAATTGAACCATCCGGATTGAAATCAAACGGAATAACATTAACAGCTCTGCGCTTATCATGACCACCTGGCAAATCCTGATTGAAGTAGAAAAGATACCAATTGCCTTTATACTGAATTACGCCCGGGTGATTGCCGATACATCCCTGCGCCATTCCTTTCATTATCACACCGCCATATTTCCAGGGACCTGTGGGAGAATTGCTGGTTGCATAATAAATAGCTTCTGGAATATGAGCAGCATAAAATAGGTAATAAGTACTGTTGCGTTTAAAGAGCCAGGGAGCTTCTTCGTAATCTGAACCAAAGGCAACCGTGTCCTTTATATCAAAAGTAATGATGTCACCTGAATAGGAAATCATATTCTTATTCAATTTTATGCAATATAAGGAATTATTCCCCCAATACAGGTAAGCTTGTCCATCGTCGTCAATAAACACTGTTGGGTCAATATCTTCCCATAAATGAGGATTATAATTTGTCTGACTTGGAGAAACCAAAGGTTTTCCGAGAGCATCTTTAAACGGCCCGTAAGGAGAATCAGATACAACAACAGAAATGCAATCACCGCCATCAGCCAATCCACTCCAAGGCGAGATGTAAAAATAATATTTACCGTTACGATAAATCGCTTGAGCAGCATTGGCATTATACTTTGCCGCCCAGCCCAACGAATCAACGTTGAAAATTGGAGCGTGCTGCGTCCAATTCACCATATCAGTAGTAGAAAAGCAAAGGTAATCTTTCATGATAAAACCTTTCACCGTCGCATTGTCCTCATCATGACCGGTAAAAAGAAACAAGGTATCATTATGCACCATTGGAGCCGGATCAGCAGTATACACATTCTGAATAATCGGGTTTTGAGCAAAACACACCATGCCACTAAAAATGGAGGACAGCATTACCAATATTAAGATTCGTTTTAATTTATTCATTACGATAAAACTAACTTATGTTTATTTTTTTGCAGGAACACTCACTCCTTCTGTTGTCAAAGTGATGGGTTTAATACTTCCATCCGGGTTGAAATAAAGATATTCAACACATACCTGGCGTCTGCAATCGCCGCCCGGTGTTCCGTTCAAGGGGTAAGCCCCATCGTGGTAGAAAAAGTACCATTGTCCCTTAAATTCGTTAACTGACGGATGAATAGTAAATCCGTGCTTTGCGGAACTGGTAATTAAGCCACCGTATGTCCAGGATCCAGTAATTTTCTTTGCGGAAGAGTAGGCAATTTGCTCAGCCTGTACACCGGGTGCATCAGCAGCATATACCATATAATAGAGATCCCCACGTTTAAATAGCCATGGACCCTCCGAATAATTTCTAAATGGAACTTTAGTGATAGGGCCATCAATTTCAACCATATTACGCTTTAGTTTGACCATGTAGCAGTCGCCATTGCCCCAGGCCATCCACGGAGTACCGTCGTCATCGATAAAAATAGTAGGATCTATGTCAGCATTTGCTCTGTGCGAATCGGTTGTCATTGCATCGGTTATGAGCGGTTTGCCAGGAAGAGCTTCTTTAAACGGACCGGTAGGACTATCACTTACAGCTACTGTAATAAAGTGTCCATCTTTGCAATCAAGAGTAACATAGTCGTAATATTTACCATCCTTTTCCACCACTTGTGCTGCCCAGGCTGACCCGCTATTTGCATTGACAAAATCTTTAGCAGTCAAAACAGGACCATGAGCAGTCCAGTTCTTCATATCTGTAGTTGAGTAACAAAGCCAGTTAGGCATATTGAACCATCCTCCTACAGAGGCTTTATCTTGACCAACATAGGCATAAACTGTATTTCCAATGACTGTTATGGCTGGATCAGCGGTAAAAGCATCGGTGAAGAGTGGATTTTGTCCAGCTACGCGTGGCAGTGCCTCTCCTGAAATCTTTACCTCGTCAATTGCTCCATCGAGCACCTGAAGACTGTTGGGAAAGCCTCCTGGATATCCTCGTCCAATCACCCACATGCCAGCATCGCTTCTCAGAGCAGAGCCTTTAAAGTTGATAGATGCGGCTTTACCAAAGTTTGTCTTTCCCGATAGTTTCACTTCAAAAAGAAGTTGAGTCTGACCACTCTTTGAATCATAGTCGGCCTGAGCACGAACATCATACCACTTACCAGCTTCTACTTCGTCGCCGGCAACTATTCGACGAGGTACGCCATCAGCACACATCACCTCAACAAAGTATTTTTTATACATATTATCAAAACCGATGGAAACATCACCTGCCAACTGACCTCTTGCTCCTTCCTTGCAGAGATAGACCTGTTCGGTGCCAAGTAAGTTACACATCAAACTGGCCTCTATTGTCCAACTTTTTTGCATGTCATAATAAGCCAACGGGCGATCGAAAGTCACCACATACTCACCGTTTTTCAAGGCAAGGGAGCGGATATTAGGTTTCCCATTGACTATAGAGGAAGGCACATTGTCAGAAAAGACGATGGATGATGGCCTTGAACCTTGTACTTGCAAAAAATTACCCTTACCTGACTCGTCAAACACATAAGGCTGCGGTTCAGTTGGGCCGCGGCCACCGGCGGTGAGAGGTTGCCCTACCACAGAAAGAGTAGTGGAGTCACCTCTAAGGTGTTCCACTTGCTCAAAGCGCCAATAAGCAAGAACTTCACTCTTAGCTGAAGCACCATAGGCGGTTGTAGTTGAGACTAACATACAGATAAATAACAGTATAAAAGCGAAGCTATAACGATTCTTATGCATAATAATTAATATCTTCTATGATATATTTTAAATAAATTACCCCGGGGCAAGCCCCGAGGAATTCTATTGATTAAAACAATTTAATAGTATATGTGAATGAAGTCGGATCTGCAAAGACCTGAAATTGTTCAAGAGGTCGAGGACCGCAACTGGCAGAACCGACACCTAAAGTTTTGGTGGAAAGGCAGAATACAGTTGCCGAACTGGCAGGTAAGTCAATTTTATATTCTACCGGATACATTTGCTCATCGGTATGAGGAAGAGCTGACACCTGCATTAATTTCTCATCAGATTTCACTAAAAAAGAAGGCATATCCTTGCCACTTAGTTTTGCCCATCTTACATCCTCATGATTTCCACGTTCCATAGGCTTTTCATATTCATATTGATCATTTACACCTAATTCATAAACACCCACATCCGCTGCACTTTTGCGATCGGAATAATTCTCAAATGGACCACGACCAAAAAACGTCATGCTGTCAAGTCTCCTATCGAGCAACATACGCACACCTATTCGCGCTAAGTTGATACGAAAACCGACAAATTGAACCTGATTGTCAACTTTTATTGAGCCATCGCCTTTTATCAGATAGCTTGCCGTATGATAAACGCCAAAACCCTCTTTTCCATCCGCTTTCGTTGTAGAGACAACTTTCACTGTGAATTTATCAATTACTTCCACTTTCATATCAACCAAGGTATATTGAAGGGAAGTAACACCATACTTTTCCCAAATATTGTATGCCCAATCATCGTCGCTCCGGTGAGGAGCACGCCACAAGTGCAATTTGGGACCACCTTCTGCTGCAAGAATCGCTGTTCCGTTTTGAATCAACTGATTCATAAAGCCGGTCTTTCTATCGAAACCTACTGAAAACCCTTTCCCCAAAACAGCCACTGTTTGTGCATTTTGAACCAGTTTTACCGGTTGGATGACTTTTGTTTCCATCACAGGAGGTGTGTTAACTGGAAGTTTGAACTGCTCAGAAGCTACTTCAAAACCCTTATCGGCCCAAAGCGTCTTTTCTTTTTGTGTATATGAAACACGTAAAAAATATTCCGCTCCGGCTTTAAGATGTTCAATTTTATAAGGAATATACGCTCTGCCAGTACTTCGAGCATTGATAGGTCGCATTAGGTTTATAGAACCTTTGGCTATTTCCTTTCCATCCTCCGTCAAACTCCATGATACATCAAAACCACTCAAGGAAATAAACTGGAATTTATTTTTTATCGTAATCATTCCGGTACTTGGATCTGACAACTCCGTATCTATCCATTGAAAGGCCTTCTTCATCTCCGGATAATGCGGTTTAACTTGGTTTCCCTCTGTTGAACGATCATAAGATACCACGCCTTTGTGAATAAAGTAGTGATCGTTTGGAAACTCTCCAAATCCGCCACCATAAGCCAATATTGGGTGTTTGGGATCTCGCTTATTCCATAACGCTTGATCCTGAAATTCCCAAATTGCACCTCCCAAAATTTCAGGATTATTGTCAAAAGCCTTTGAATATTCATCAAGCGATCCCATCGAATTGAACATAGCGTGTACAAATTCGCAAATGTAAAGTGGTTTGGTCAATCCCCAGTTCTTTACCATATCAACGTAATCTGCTGCAGTGCCATACATACGGCCATCCAAATCGGCAGGGTTTCTTTTGCCGCTACCAAATCGTTCGTAATGAACAAAGCGGGTTGGATCTATTGACTTAACCGTGTTTAGGGCGGCCACAAAATTTGACCCCACTCCGCCACATTCATTTCCAAGTGACCAGATGATAACCGAAGGATGATTCTTGAAGTTTTCAACGTTAGCCACGTTGCGGTCAATAATTGCAGCCTTCATAGTAGGTTCTTCATCAAAACGTCTGTCATATCCGTGACATTCACAGTTTGCTTCAGCAACCAACCATATACCATACTCATCGCACAATTCGTACCAACGAGGATCATCTGAATAATGGCAGGTACGGACATGGTTGCAGTTCCCCTGTTTGATAACCTCAAGGTCTCTAATCATCTGCTCTTCGGTTATCGCATGGCCAACATCCGACCAATGTTCATGGCGGTTAACACCTTTCAATTTAATTGGTACGCCATTTACCATAAAAATCCGGCCTTTGATTTCTATTTTACGGAAACCAACTTTTGAGGATAATATTTCACCTTCTGAGTTTGTCAATACTACCGTATAAAGATTTGGCGTTTCGGCTGTCCACTTCAATGGATTGCTTACCTGTATTTTTACGTCCAATGCTTCTTCCTGATTGGCTTTGAGAGATGTGCCTGCTGCGCTACCTTTGGCTACTTCATTCCCGTTTTTATCATAAAGTGTAGCCGTAAGTGTTTGCGCTTTGGCTGTTTTATTGTCATAATTTTTGATTTTGGCGGATACATCCAACGTTGCATCTCTGTAGTCTTTATCCAAATCCGTTTTCACAAAGAAGTCACGAATATGCACCTGAGGGGCGCTCCATAGCGTTACGTTACGAAAAATTCCATGCAGCCGCCACATATCCTGATCTTCCAACCAAGTACCAGAACTGTATTGGTATACCTCTACAGCTATCATGTTTTTACCAGGCTTTAAATATTTGGTAAGATCGAAATCAGCAGCATTGCGACTATTCACACTAAATCCTACTTTCTCACCATTTACCCATAAAAAGAAAGCACAATCAACGCCGTCGAATGTAATGAAGTTACGGCGACCCATCCACTCAGCAGGAACAACAAATTCGCGCCGATAGCTTCCGACCGGATTCCGTTCCTTGAATGCCGTGTATCTCTTGTCTGGTTCACTCATGACATGCGGAAAATCTTTCTTAATGGTATAACCATTATTGCGGTAAAAAGGTGTACCGTATCCTTGTACTTCCCAATTGGAAGGCACGGGTATTTCTTTCCAGCCGGAAACATCAAAATCCGGTTTGAAAAAATCAGCCGGACGTAGTTCTGGACTTGCCACCCAGTTGAATTTCCATAATCCATTTAAACTTTGGCAAAGCGAAGAAGCACGTCGTTTAGCAACTAAAGCCTCTTGCAAATTGGCATAAGGCATTAATGTGGCGTGATAAGGCTCTTTGTTTATCCCAAGCAATTCGGGATTTTCTATTTCAGGCGGAATTGGAGCTCCACCAACTGTAATAGTCTGAGCACAAAATCCGTTTAAAGAGAAGAAAATTAGAAAAAGTAGACTTACGAATGTATTTTTTTTCATTTGAATGAAGTTATAAGGATGTATTTTTGCCTTTTATCTTAATAATAACTACGCCGTGAGGCTCAACATTGGTCTTAAACGTAGTCTTAATTGCCTTAAGTTCCTTTCGGTTCCACAAATCGCGAACACTACTTTTAGCACCTTTTTTAAAACCAATTTCATCGAGAGAGACTTCCATTGGAGCCAATGTTTTTGTTGAATTAAACAAAGCCACTGCAACAGAACCGTCACTAAGTGGTTTTTGCCAAACCTGCAAACCGGATTCGTTACGGATACGTGTGCCCTGAATACCAAGTGGATCTTGATCAATGGCAATAATCTCAGGTGCAGTAAGAATGCTTTTAATAACATCATTCATGGTGGAGATATTGTTGCCGGCAATGAGTGGAGCTGCAAGCATACACCACATCGCAAAATGAGAACGGCATTCTACAGTTGAAAGGGCGCGATTGCCTACTTCAAGCATATCGGGATCGTTCCAATGACCAGGGCCAGCATAGGATGCCAGATTAACGTTTTTCTCGAGTATCTGGACCCAACCCATACCGCCCCAATTCCTAACGCAATCGAAACAGTCCTGAATATCATTTGTGGTACGCCACATGGCTCCAACACCTTTTGCCCACTCCCATGGGTTTGATTTACCCCACTCGCAAAGACTTAACAACATCTGTCTACCTGAAGCTCTAATAGCATCACTCATAATTTTATAACGGACATGTGCGTCCAACCCATCTGTGAAGCACCAATCTTCTTTAATAAAATCGACTCCCCATTCCGCATATGTTTTAGCATCCAGAACTTCATATCCATAACTTCCAGGACGGCCACCGCATGTTTTTGTACCACAGCAGGTATATATTCCAAATTTCAAACCTTTTGAATGAACATAATCGGCCAAAAATTTGATACCCTCTGGAAAACGAGTTGAGTCAGCAATGATTTTCCCATTGGCATCTCGACCTATTTGCCACCCGTCATCAATGATAATGTAGTCATAACCCACTGCAGCCATACCTTTAGATACCATTGAATCAGCCACTGACTTTACAATTTTTGAGTTAATTTCCAAGCCGAAGGCATTCCAAGAATTCCATCCCATCGGAGGAGTTTTTGCCAATTCGGAGAATTGCGCATAAGCCCCTATTTGTGCAACAAGTAATAGAAATAAAATTAAAAATGCTTTTTTCATCGTATGTTTTGTCATTTTATCGAGGTATTTACCTTTTCGCTTACCAAGCAGAGCACGTAAAAATTTCACTCTATGTTCACTATCTGCAGTTTAAGTTCAATAATCAGACCACTAATTTCTTATTTATTCACAATATGGAAATGGTCAAACAAAACATCAAATGGTGTATTCGGCTTAGTGGTATCTGGATTGAAATAGTAAGTGCTTTTCATGCTCTGTATTATTACTCCGTCACATACGATTAATCCTGCCTTTATATTCTTTAGCAAGATATCGGTAGTTCCCAGTTTTTCAAATTTATCACCATCCAAGGAATAGTATGCAGTGTAATTGCCTCCATTTTTCTCTAATTTGAGTGTTAATGCATTGTTGCCTGTAACTGCTTTTCTAAGATTAAATGTTGTTATGGATTTTGCAATACCATTTTCTTCAATAATAAGGTCTATTGTTCCCGGTTGTTCTTCTACACTTCCTGGTCTACCAGATCTATTTGTCTTAGTAACTGCACGGAGAACCAGTTTAACAAAATTATCATCATTTTCGTAAACCAGAATTCCGGCATTTTCAGGTTGAGATGGATTTCTTGAGCAAACCAATTTTGTATCAATAACCCAATCATTGTTTGCACTCTGTAACAAAAGATTCTTAGCATCATTACTCTTTTCAGAGACATCTCCAGTTTCACTGGTAATTGTAAGGGAACCCGCATTCTTTGAAAGGCTATAGGTTGCTTGGTTTTGTCTAACCCATTGCCATTGTTTACCAACGGAAGCATTGTTGAACTCATCACTAATTGACTGAATATCAAAATTTAAATAATAGATATTCATTTCCTGAGTAATATTATCTATAAACTTAACCACCGCTGTTCCTGGCACACCTTTTGGTTGTTCTATAGTTACCTTAATATCTCCAACCATTGCAGAAGCTGTAACAACAGGAATCTTAGATATTTTTTTTAAAAGAAAACTGTAAGCTTTTACGTCTTTATTGAAACCTTCAATTTTCTTCCCGTCAACGGTTATTGATTTCGGGCTCAAGTCTGGCATCACTTTCAGCGGGCAACTGTTCGATACCGTTTGTCCGTTCACCGTTACATTAGCAAATATTAAAGCCGTTCCAACTCCAGTTGCAGTAACTTTCCCATTTTCGTCAACAATAGCAACTGCTAAGTTATTACTCTTGTAGGTTACTTTAGCATCTTTAACATTAATAAAGCCATCGTCTGACAATGACGCCGTTACACTTGTTTGCGCAGTATTGCCAGGTCTTAAAACCACCTTGTCGCAGTCGAGAACAACAGTTTTCAACACTGGGGAATAAGAACCTTTCATAGTAGCTTCCACCTGGCCTTTAATATCTTTTGAAGATGCTCCGATTTCAAACACGTATTTGCCTTGATCAAACATGACTCTTTTATTGTTGGAGTCCCAGAACCAAAGATCAGCACAATCAATATCAATCGATACGGTTTTTGTCTGTCCCGCAGGAATGGTCACTCTTTTGAAACCTCTCAATCTCTTTATTGGCCTCTCAAGCGAGGCTGGGCTATCAGGAGTTTTAACGTAAAGTTGTACCACTTCATCTCCGTCAACGCTCCCTGTATTTTTCACATCAGCGGTTACTGTTACTTTGTCATTTGGCGTAATGTCGCTTTTGCTTATCTTGAAATTACTATATGCGAATGATGTATATGACAGGCCGTAACCAAATTCATACGAAACGTCTTTGTTGAAATACATGTAAGTTCTTCCGTTTTTACCTGCCCCACCTCTTAATGTATAGTCTGTTAACTCAGGGAGATCGTTGATTGATTTGTACCATGTCAGACTGGTTTTTCCGCCTGGATTAACTTCGCCGAAAAGGATTTTAGCCATTGCTATTCCCTGAGCCTGACCATTGTATCCAGTAAAGATAATTCCGGCAACATTCGGATTATTTTTGAATTGCTCAACTTCAACCATCCCCATTCCCTGAATCACGACAATGGTATTTGGATTAACTGCAGCAATTGACTTAATCAGTTCATTCTGATTGCCAGGCAATTTTATTGCGAATCTGTCAGATTCTTCTCTTCCTGTACTTTGGTCGGTACCAACAAAGACAACTGCAACATCTGATGAGGCAGCCATGTCGAGAGTCTCTTTATCTGTAGCAGGCTCTTCAGATTCACGGTAAACAAGAACGATTGTTTGAGGTCCAGTAATACCCAGTGTATTAATCTTAACCGGAATAATTTTTGATCTTCCACCAAAACCTCCAAATCCTCCACTTTGCGCAGCACCGGCAATTTTTTGCGAAGCAAGAATATTCCCAGTTTTAGAACCAACTCTTACTTCGAGTAATCCTCCATCAGCAGATACAGTCATATTAAACCGAATTGAATCCACATTGGTAATATCAACATTATTATAAGATGTCCAGTCACCATCTTTAATTCCTCTAATTGAAGCTGAGCCAAAGCGTGCGGAAGTAATTAAGCCACTTGCCGAAGCATCAAATTTTGTTGCATCATAATCCTTTTCAATTCCACCTTTTGCCACAGTTGAAAAACCGACCATAGTAAAAAAATCGGTTCTTTTTGTAGTATTTCCACTTGACTTGGATACTACTTCTATATTCAGTTTGTTCTCTGCAATGTAATTTTTAATACCAGACAAGGGGGTAATTTTATACTTTGGTTCAGCTTCTCCTGAATAGTCTCCTAATTCCACCTTATCAGCCTGTGGGCCTAAAACCGCTATTTTTTTAATAGTAGTAGAATTGAGGGGCAACGCTTTTTTCCCTGTTTTCGACACCACATCATTTTTCAGCAAAACTGGTGTTTTAGTTGCGATTTCAACGGCGAGGTCATTATGTGAAGGATCATTGATTATACTTGGTTTAATGCTGGCATAAGGAACTACGTTTTGTGGGTCAAATTCGCCAAGTCTCATTCTTATAGTATAAATATTTACCAAAGCTTTATCAATGTCGCCTTCAGTAATTAATCCTTGTTTAAGAGCGTCAATAGCACTTGTTTGGTAAATGCCTCCACAATCAGAGTCAACTCCAGTTTTAAGGCCCATCGCTGCGGCCTCTGCTTTACTTTTTGCATAATGGTGGCTGTTAAGCACATCATCCACAGCGCCACAGTCACCTGTTACATATCCATCTAATCCGTAGGTTCTTTTTGCAATCGTATCAACCAAGAATTTACTGGCCGACATCGGAACACCGTTTACGGCGCTGTAAGCTGTCATAATTGCAGGAAGCTTATCTTTTTCAATAAGTGTCCGGTAAGGCAAAAGATAATATTCCCTCATATCCCGATCATCCATATTCGCACTACCGTTGTGGCGGTTAAACTCTGAGTTATTTGCAAAATAATGTTTTCCACAAGGTACTGCTTTCAAATATTGAGGATTATCTCCCATTAAGCCTTGAACAAAAGCTCCGCCAATTTGCGAAACGAGAAATGGATCTTCTCCAAATGTTTCCGCTGTACGTCCCCATCTTGGATCGCGGGTAGGTTCAATAACCGGAGACCAGTAAGTAAGTGTAAAAATGAGATCATGGTTGAAGCCTCTGGCTTCATCGGCAATGACAGACGTTTCACGTTTAATCAATGCTGGATCCCATGCTGAGCCAACTGCAACACTGTTTGGAAAAGAAGTTGCAGTCATCCCGCTGTTGTTATTCCTACCCATAATTCCATGCAAAGCTTCGCCCCATACATCGTACTTATTAACGCTAAGGCGAGGAATAGGAGGCATCGTATTACCTAATTGGCTTTGCTTCTCTTCCAAAGTCATCCTTGAGACAAGGTCAGCTGCCCTTTCTTTAAAAGAATAAGAAGTGTTGAGATAGATCGGTTTTTTTTGACCCGCATTCACTGGCATAAACGCCATAATGGTAAGAGAGCAAAGGAATAAAAGACTTATTCTAAATAGCTTGATGTTCATGATAAATTATTTAAAGAATTATTTATAAGTCATTAGGCAAATATTTCACTATACTTTGAAATACGTTTAAAGATTCATAGAATCGTTATTTCTGTACTTTTCAAAACCTCAGCATCAGAACTTTCCCCATAAAAAACTTCATATTTTCCTGGGTCAATCATCATTTTTCGCTGCCCCCAATCATAAAATTCAAACGATGAAGGTGGCAGGTTAATGGTTACTATTTGTGTTTTACCTGCTGCAACGTCAACACGCTGGAAGCCTTTCAACGATTTGAGCGGTCCGTCAACATCATCAACCTTGCGCACATAAACCTGTACTATTTCGGTTCCGTTGCGTTCACCGGTATTGGTTACTGGAATAGTTAGCATAACCGATTCGTTGGCATTGATTGTTGTTTTGCTGAAATTAGCTTTGCCAATGTTGAATTTAGTATAACTCAAACCATAACCAAACGGAAAAAGAGGATCGGACATAAAGCGGTATGTGCGTCCTTTCATTGAATAATCTTCAAAATCCTTAAGTTGGTCGGAACTTTTGTAGAACGTAACAGGCAGTTTACCAGATGGATTATAGTCTCCAAAAAGCACATCTGCAACAGCCTGACCACCCGATTCGCCACCATACCAAGCCTGAATAATAGCATCACAAGATTCAGTTTCTGGATCCAGAGCTATCGCCGAACCGGAACAGTTAACAAAAATCACCTTTTTGCCTGCTTGCTTTAAGGCCCTTAAGCAGTTACGTTGTACTTTGGGAAGTTCTATGTCTGTGCGGTCACCTCCTTTGAAACCAGGGTATGAAACCGGCATTTCTTCACCTTCCAGCTGAGAGGAAAGGCCTCCAGCAAATACTACGACATCAGTTTTCTCAAGTTTTTTCAAAAGCTGAGTATAATCAACAGCTACTTCTTTGCCAAAATCAAATTCGATGTTCGCCTGCCAATCATTCAATTGTGCATAACGAATTTCAATTTTATATTTCTTTCCTCTTTCCACATTGAAAGGAATTCTCGAAGGAAGAGTTCTCCAGTTATTATAATTGGCCAAAGATTCACCGTTCACCAGCAATTCAAAATAGCCTGTGGCACCACATTTGAACACAAGTTCTTCACTTTTGGCCGGGATAAAATCCGTTTCGTATTTTGCCGAGAAACCTTCGAGACGAACACCTGTTGCAAATTCATGTTGACCGGCTGTCGTCAATTTAATCGGATTTTCAATTTGTTGAACAGCAACAATATCACCTTTTAGATCTTTGTTATTCCAATAGGTAACTTTAAATCCTCTCTTGCCGTTTATCGAGCACTGCGAAAAGTAACTTTCGGTAACTTTATCTTCCACTAAATCACAGCCTTTGTCGTAAACCAAGGTATTAGCCGATCGTTTCGATTTGATGCCGTCAAGAATAGTAATCGTGCGCACAGGTTTTCCATTGTAATTTCCCCACAACATCGGGGCATCAGCCGCATTAGGTCCTATAATGGCTATTTTTTTTGAAGACTTGCTTAAAGGAAGAATATTGTTTTTGTTTTGAAGCAATGTTATTGTCTGTCGAGCCATATCTAAAGCCAACTGGCGATGCTCTTGATTGTTCACAATCGACAGCGGAATTTTCGACCAAGGCACAATGGCATCATTATCCATTTCTCCTAGATCGAAACGTCCGATCAGAACGCGCAACAGGTGTTTGTTAATCTCTTCTTCAGTAAGAAGCCCTTTTGAAACAGCTTCGGAAAGCGTTTTGAAAGAATAGTTTTCCCAAACACATTCCACGTCAGTTCCGGCCAGAACACCTTTTAATGCAGCATGAACCGTATCGGACGATACTTTGTGACTTGTAAAAAAGTCGGTAATCGCACCACAATCCGACACGACAAGATATTTATAGCCCCAGTCATCACGAAGTATCTGTTGCAAAAGACGATTGTTGCCGCAGCAGGGCTCATCGTCCAATCGTTGATAAGCACACATAACCTCACGCACATCGGCATCCTGCACCAACGACTTAAAAGCAGGAAGATAGGTTTCCCACAAATCTCGCGGATTCACATTGTTGAGGTTTAGTGAATGACGGCTCCATTCGGGACCTGAATGGACAGCATAGTGTTTGGCACATGCCAAAAGTTTTTTATACCTAACATCAGCCGGGCCCTGCAACCCTTTCACCACCTGAACACCCATCCTCGAAGTTAAGTAAGGATCCTCTCCGTACGTTTCCTGCCCACGTCCCCAACGAGGATCACGGAAAATATTCACATTTGGAGTCCAAACCGAAAGACTCAAAAACCGTTTGTTTTCCTGTCCCTTTTGTACCGATTCGTTATATTTGGCACGGGTTTCGTCTGAAACCGCATTATAAATACGGTAAATCAGCGCATCGTTAAACGAGGCTGCCATTCCTATCGGTTCGGGAAATACTGTTACATTATCGGTATTAGCAAGACCATGCAAAGCCTCACTCCACCAATTAAATTTTTTTATACCCAAACGAGGAATGGCATCCGATTGATCACACATTAAGGCGACTTTTTCTGTTAATGTCAAGCGAGATATTAAATCTTTCGAACGTTCTTCAGAACTAAGATTTGGATTTTTATATGGCAATTCCTGCCCCCAAGAGCACATTGAGAATGCAAGAATTGCAATCATTAACAATTCTTTATTGACAATTAATTTTGCTAGTACTTTCATGGGATTAGAATACAAAAAAATTATTCCATCGGAATAAGGGATGCAACAAAACCTCCCCTGCCCAATAGTCTTACTTTAACAGCACTTGATTTATCAACTACCATGTATTGTGTTACTAATTTTTTATCATGTTCGCCGTCTGAAATTAAGGTCAGCTTATATTTTACATTTTCACGCAGAAAATTGAACGATAGTGTTTTATTCTTTGGGAATCTCTCAGCACTGATACCTCCTATATACCAAACATTACCTTTATTTCGGGCAATAATCAAGTCCTTTCCAGGATATCCATCAATCAACTTAGTATTATCCCAAGCATTAGGCACTTCCATAAGAAAATGCTTTGCAGCATCCGGCAATTCATAATAACCTTCAGGACGGTCCGCAAAATGCTGAATTCCAGACTCAAACACGACGCTCAAGGCCAATTCGTGACCATAAGAGGTTATATGAGGATATTGAGAGTTGGTGAAAGTAACCGGGGTATAATCCATCGATCCAACCACATTTCTGGTAAAGGGCAAAATGGCATTATGTTCTGGTGCAATTGTGGTGAATTCCGGTCCATTGTTATACCATTCGGCTCCATGCACTCCTTCGTATGTCATCAGATTTGGATATGTGCGTGCCCATCCGCGAGGAACTAAGCATCCATGAAAATAAACCATCATCTCAAACTTGGCAGCATCGTCCAAAATGTCAAGATAATACTTAATCATATTTTGTTTTTCACTCTCGAAAAAGTCAATTTTCACACCAACCACGCCCAACTTTTTTAGTTTGGCAAACTCTTCCATACGATTCTCATGGGTCAACATCCGGTCTTTTGGCGTAGCAGAAACCCATGTATGATTTCCTCCTGAGTTATACCACATCAACGGTTTTACGCCCAAAGAATGAATATATTTTAATGCATCTTCCAAATTTCCCCCATTGCCCATGGCATCCCATTCCCAATCGAGCAAGGTATACGGCCAGCCCATTGTAGCAGCTAAATCGGCAAATTTACATACCGTTTTAAAGTCCATGGTTCCGTGATTGCTCGACCAATAATTCCACGAAGCAATACCTGGCTTAATCCAATCTGTTTTAGAAATTATCGAATGCGCAGATACATCATCGACCAGCGTAGATTCCACAATATCAGCAAGACTACCGATAATAATTACCCGCCATGGCGATTTCCATGGGAGAGTAATAGTTGGCTTCGTTTCGCCTTGCCCCCTTCCATTCGATTGATCGGGAAAAGTAATCTTATATTTCGATTTTTCAGCAGCATTTGATAGTTTTGTGCCACAATAGTTTCTATCCAAATCAGCTTCGTGGATCAAATACCAGCAATCTTTGTCTGGAATATTGAAAAGTGCAGGATACCCCCAGTCTTGCTGAGTCTTTCCATCGATCATTGTAGAATAAAGGCCCTCGTTTGCCGGGTTGAATTTTTCCATCCATCTTTTGGTACTATCTGGTATGCAATAGGCTGTCAACTCATCATTCACAACAAAAGAACCTTTCTTTTCAGGAAATTCATAACGAAATGTTACACCATCATTATAAGCTCTGATAATTAGGTTCAATTTAACTTTACCCAGATTCTCAAAAGAGACCACCATCTCGTTTGCTGAATTACGACATTGGGATCGTTTACCATGTAATACCGAATATTGTTCGTTTATTAACATGGGTTTACTGGTCTTCAGGTATTTTAGTTCTTTCGAAAAATCCTGATCAGCACGTGAAAGTCCCAGCATTATCTGAGGAATAACTTCACTTATTTTGCCATTATTCGAATACTTAACTCTCAAATACCATTCACCTATTTCAGTATTTTTTGTATTATAAAGTCCGATAATTATCTTTTGATTCGGTGAAACAACTGTTATTTTCTGAGAAAACACGTTTAATGAACTTATAAAAATAAGTCCTAATATTATCATATATTTCATGTGGATCATAAATGTGATTTTCATATAAATATATAAACTTATTAGACATAAATCCCTGCAGAGCAGGAAAATTTAGTATTTTTTGCAGGCATAACCTGATTCACTCTTTGTGAATGCTTATGATTAATAAAAAAAACTATAACTCTCTAAAAAAACGCAAAACAAGTTGCAAAAATAAGATTTCTCACTTAATTATTGCAGTATTAATGCATCCAAATCTTGTTATATTTTTAATTCTGAGAAAAATATTCTCATATTCCTTCGATTTTTTGATGAAATAGAAAAAAATGCACCTATAATCTCGGTAGGTTTCATATGGATGTGAATAATGGTACCCAAACATCTGCACTGAAATATTTAGATACAAAAAAACAAATAACGTTTAAACCTAAAACTCAAAAATAGATATTGTTTATGTTAATTAACACATTTACAGACACAAAAAAAGAGGCCTGTTTGGGTCTCTTTTGCTTAAAAGCGGAGAGTGAGGGATTCGAACCCCCGGTACCGCAAGCGGTACAACAGATTTCGAGTCTGCCACGATCGACCACTCCGCCAACTCTCCAAAAACGTGGTAAATGTACAGTTTTTCTTTAAAAGCCCAAGATTTTTTTAAACAAAAAAGGTATGGTCCGAAATGCTTTTACTAATTTTTCTACCTTTGTGCGTAAAGAGTTCAATAAAATAGCTATTTAGAGTAACATGTATTTTAGTGATATAATAGGGCAGCAAAAGATCAAGGACAGGTTTGTCCGTTCTGTTAAAATTGGTCGCATTCCTCATGCCCAGCTTATTATGGGAGCTGGGGGAACAGGAGGCTTGCAGCTGGCTATCGCATATGCACGTTATATTTGCTGTACAAATCGCGGAGAAGATGATGCGTGTGGGGTGTGTCCTTCCTGTCATAAGTTCAATAAACTTATTCATCCAGATACACATTTTGTCTTTCCAATATTCAAGCCAAACTCAAACAAAAAATGGGTTTGTAATGATTTCGTCAGCCAATGGCGGGACATTCTGCTACAAAAAAGATATTTCAGTTATAACGATTGGATGGGTTATATCAAAGCCGGAAACGCACAGGGCGTTATATATGCCGACGAAGGAGATGAAATACTGAAAAAACTTAGCTTTAAGGCTTTTGAATCCGAATATAAAGTCATGATTATCTGGCTTCCTGAAAAAATGCAAATCGTTTGTGCCAACAGATTGCTTAAGATCTTAGAGGAACCACCTGAAAAAACTATTTTTTTACTGGTATCTGAAAACAGTGAAATCATACTAAAAACGATCCTATCGCGCACACAAATTGTACAAATTAAAGGTATTGATACTGAAAGCATGCGCACGGCCTTACATGAGCAATTCAATTTGTCAGGAGCCGAATTGGATGCGTGTGTTCATATTGCAGGAGGCAACTGGCTTAATGCTGTGCAAAACCTTGAAACAAGTGATGAAAACAGTTCCCTCATGCAACAATTTATTCGTTGTATGCGTGGAGCCTATACCATTGCAAATTTTTCAAAAGATAAAAAATTAGAGAAACAAAGAAGCCTGAAAGATCTGAAAATGTGGTCTGAAGAAATGGCAAAACTAGGACGAGAACAAGAGAAAGCGTACCTTGCTTTTGCACAAAATTTAATACGAGAAAACTTCATTCTCAATTTAGGACAGTCAGAATTAAATTACCTGACACCAGCCGAAAAGATATTCTCGTTAAATTTTTCTCCTTTCATTAACCACAAAAATATTACTTCTTTTATGGAAGAACTTGAATTGGCACAAAGACAAATTGAACAAAATGTCAATGCCAAACTGGTGTTTTTTGACTTGGCTTTGAGATCTATCATGCTCTTCAAAAATTAGATTTGCAACATTCAGCTTTTTCGTTTAATTTTGTTTTTATGGCTCGATCATTTTAGATGGAAAGTTTGATCTGAAGATATATATTAAATTCACCTATAGATACTTATCTTTAGAGATTATACATAAAAAATCAGATGGAATATAAATTAGATATATCAGGGCCCTGCATGAAGAAAAAAGGCTGCAGCGGACTCAAAATAAAAAAATTAAACACGTTTGACTGGCTTTGCGATCTTACAGAAGCACAGCAAATGACTGATTGGATAGAAGTTCAGTTTAAAAACACCCGTAAAAGTTATTTCCTGAACAGCAACAAACTTGTTTTAGAAAAAGGAGATATCGTAGCAGTAGAATCCAGCCCCGGACATGATATCGGCGAGGTGACTTTAACAGGCGCCTTGGTTTTGAAACAGATGAAAAAGAACAATTATCGTTTCGATCAGCAAGAAGTCCGTCGTGTTTATCGCAAAGCACGTCCGGTAGATTTAGAGAAATACGAAGAATCAAAAAATCTTGAACATGAGACAATGCTTAAGTCGCGAAAAATCGCGGAGGATCTACATCTTAACATGAAAATTGGTGATGTGGAATACCAAGGCGATGGGAACAAAGCCATCTTTTACTATATTGCAGACGACAGGGTTGATTTTCGTCAATTAATCAAAGTTTTGGCTGAGACTTTCCATGTACGCATTGAGATGAAACAAATCGGTGCTCGTCAGGAAGCAGGTCGCATAGGAGGAGTCGGCCCATGTGGAAGAGAGCTTTGCTGTTCATCGTGGATGACCAGCTTTGTTTCAGTTTCCACAAGCGCTGCCCGTTATCAAGATCTTTCACTGAACCCTCAAAAACTTGCAGGTCAATGTGCAAAATTAAAATGCTGCTTAAATTACGAGACAGATGTTTACGCTGAAGCGCAACGTGATATTCCATCAAAGGAGATTGTTCTCGAAGCCAAAGATAATAGCTTTTCCCTTTTCAAAGTCGACATCTTTAAACGAATGATGACCTACTCGACCAGTAAGGATTTTCTGGCAAATGCGGTTACAATTTCTGTTGACAGAGCCAAGGAAATTATCGCCATAAACAAAAAAGGAATTCGGGTTGATAGTTTATCTGAAGTCATCAAACCCGAGCAAAAAAAGGAATTCGGAGATGTTTTGAGCAAGGATGGACTAACTCGTTTTGATCAAAGCAAGAAGCAAGGCAAAAACAAAGGAAACAGAGATCGCCATAAACAACCTGTAAAAGCTGAAAAGGTCTTGACAAAGGATATTCCAGAAGTGACTTCTAAAGCTGAAAAGGCAACAGAGACCATCATTCGTGAAAAGCCTAAAAAATCCGGATTTCAATTCAATCAAAAAAGTCATTCAAACGAAGCCCAAGTTGCGGATAAAGAGAAAAAAAACATTGAAGACAAGCAGCAGAATCGTCCCAATAAGAATAACAATAAACATAAAAATGATTCCAAAAATAAAGTCCAAAAAGAAGATCAACATACTAAAAATCGATTCGGGAAACCTCAAAAGATAGGCTTAACGGATAATGATGCTCCAAAAAAAGAGGCAAAATGATTCGGAAAGTCATCCTCTTTTTTTTTACAACATTTATTTTGACCTCTTGCCAAAATAACAGTTATTATTATCAATCCCAAACAGTTTCTGATTTAGGTTGGTCTATAAATCAAACCCTTACTTTTAAAGACAGTATTCCTTCAAGTGCACCCGAAATCATGCACTTTGAAATAAACCTTCGGCATACTAATCTTTATCCTTATCAAAATATTTGGCTTTACATCCGAACAAAATGCTCTGATGGAGCAACCCGTATGGATTCAGTCAATCTGAAGCTTTCAGAGCCAAATGGTCGCTGGATTGGTACAGGTTGGGGCTCATTATATAACATATCTTACCCCCTTGCAGATTTAAGAATAAAAAAGACAACCTCAAAACGTTGGTTTAAAATTGATATTCAACATGGTTTACGAGATAATCAATTGCCTGGAATCGAAGATATAGGAATTCGCCTATACTAATATATCTATCTCTTTGATGCCTTTACCTTCGTTGCGTTCCGTCAGCATCCAAACGCAAGAAAATAAACAGCAAGATTGTAAAGCCCCATAATGAAGAACCACCGTAGCTAAAAAAAGGCAAAGGTATTCCTATTACGGGCATAAGCCCCAAAACCATTCCTATATTGATAAAGATGTGGAAAAACAATATACTAAAAACACAATAACCATATATTCTTGAAAAGGCCGATTGCTGACGTTCAGCTACCACAATAATGCGTAAAAGCAATGCTATATATATACCCAACACTAAAACAGACCCCATAAACCCTTGTTCTTCACCAATCGTACAAAAAATAAAATCCGTATCTTGCTCTGGTACATATTTTAATTTTGTTTGGGTACCATTTAAGAAGCCTTTACCTTTAAAGCCTCCGGATCCAATAGCAATTTTTGATTGATTTACATTATAACCAGCCCCGCCCGGATCATCTTCCATTCCTAATAGGACTTTAATACGAATCTGCTGGTGGGGTTCCAGAACATTATCAAAAACATAATCTGTAGAGTATAAAAAGCCTGCTGAAGCAACTGAAAACAGACCAATAAACAGATACCTCGAGTTTCTGAATATCAGAGCCTGAAATGCAATATATAAGAAAGAAACAACCAATAACCCTGTTTGAAGTAAACAAAGATCAAACTTCAGCCAACCAAATAAATTTAACAATACCCCTATGCCAAGTATTCCTAAATTGGCAATAAGCAGATATTTTGTATTTTTATTATCTTTCCTGTAAATCAGCAAAAAACTGCATGTTACCAATAAGACAATTAACAAAACCAATGAATGACCAACAGAAGTCATCGAAAATATATAATCATCACCAAATCGTACACCTATTACAAAAAAGCTTGCAAAACAAACTGCAAGAAATAAGATAATCCCGGGCATTCCTTCCCTATACAACATAAGCATTAACGAGAAAAACACCAAAGCTGATCCAGTCTCATTCTGTAAGAAGATCAGTAATACGGGAAATAAAAGAATACCCGCAACAGTCATGTAGTTTCTTGACCCTTTCAAACTAAAATTATAAGAACTCATAAAGCGCGCAAGAGCTAGAGAAGTGGCAAACTTGGCAAACTCAGCAGGTTGTATACTTATCGGGCCTAAAACGAGCCATGATCTTGATCCCTTAATATCCGGAGCAATCACGACAGTTAAAAGTAGCAAGCCCATCAAAACCATATATATCAGATAAGCCCATGAAAAATAGTTATTTGCATCAATAAGAAGGATGAAGACACCTATACATATCGACATTCCAAGCCAAAGCATTTGTTTTCCTGAACGTTGACCTAAATTAAAAATTCCAGATTTATCAAAATCATAACTTGCCCCATATATGCTTAGACAGCCAATAATAGCTAAAAGCAAATATAGTGAGATCGTCCACCAGTCAAGTGATTTCCAAAGACCTATTTTATCAGCGCGGTACAAATTGCATTAGATTAGCGTTCAACAATCTATTTTCCATCCATAATCTGTTATTTGCGATAGAACCTTTTAAATATTTCTCGAGGAGTAGACTCGCCATTGGGACAGCCAAAGTAGCACCAAATCCTCCATTTTCCACAAAAACCAGCAAACATATTTTCGGATTTTCCATCGGGGCAAAACACATAAAGATAGAATGATCTTCACCTGCATTTTGCGCAGTTCCTGTTTTACCGCAAATATTAATACCTGGAACAGCTACCGCTGTAGATGTACCGTGAGAGACAGCACCTCGCATGCCCTCAATAACAGGATCAAAATAAACGGGATCTATCCCTGTATAACGTTTTTTTGTGTAAAGCGAATCTAAAACTCCCCCCTTTATACGCTTTACAAGGTGAGGTGTAATAAACCAACCTTTGTTTGCAATAATGGCACATAAGTTTGCAATTTGCATAGGGGTAGCCAAGACCTCACCTTGCCCTATAGAATTAGAAATGGTTGTTACCCCTCTCCAGCCTCTTCTCCCATACCACTTATTATAATATTTGCTATTCGGAATCATACCGCGCTTCTCGTATGGTAGATCCACTCCAAGCTTATAACCATATCCCAAGGCAACCATATAATCTTTCCATTTATCCATTGCATGTTGAACATTAGCATATTTTGGATTATTCATCATAGCAAGATAAGCCTGACAGAAATAGGCATTACAGGAATTTGAAATAGCTGACGCAAGTGCCAGGGGTGATGCATGTGCGTGACAACCGACTTTATGACCAGGCGCATAATAATAACCCCGGAAACAACTATATTTTGTTGCCGGATAAATTGCTCTCTCCTGTAATAAGGCCAATGCCTGAGCCGGCTTAAATGTTGAGCCGGGCGGGTAATTTGACTGAATAGGACGATTCAAGAATATTTTTTGAGGGGACGATTCCAACGCAATATAATTCTGAGAGCGCAGTTGACCAACCAACAGGTTCGGATCGTATGTTGGAGCAGAAACATAAGCTATAATTTCACCGGTTTTGGGATCAATGGCGACAATAGCTCCACGTTTATTGACCATTAGTTTTTCAGCGTATTCCTGCAATTTTGAGTCTATTGACAGGGTCAGATCTTTCCCAGGAGCAGCCTTAATATCATGTAAACCATTATCATAGTGCCCTTTTATACGTCCATGTGCATCACGCAATAAAATTTCGACTCCTTTAATACCTCGTAAATCTTTCTCATAAGATTTCTCGATTCCTAATTTTCCACAAAAATCGCCAATTGCATAATATGAATCATTATCCAATTCTCTGTCATTTACTTCTGCTACATAACCCAAAGCATGAGCAGCAATCGGTTTCATATATGCCCTAAGTGTACGGCTTTGAACAGCAAAACCCTTAAACCGGAACAATTTTTCCTGTAAGACGCCATATGTATTAATTGGAAGCTGGGATAAAAAGACCTGCGGTGTATAGGAAGAATAGCCCGGATTGTGCCGTCTATCTTTAATCTCCGCCAATCGTTGTATAAAATATGCTTTATTAATACCAACTGTTGTACAAAAATCAAGCGTATCCAGATCCTTTAAATCACGCACTGTGAGCAAAACATCATAAGATGGTTTATTATAGACCATCAGATTTCCGTCTCTGTCGTAAATCAAACCTCGGGCCGGATATATCGTTTTTTTAAAAAAAGCATTACTATCTGCATATGCTTTATATTGGTCACTAAAAAGCTGAAGCATAGCTAAGCGCAGAACATACACTAAAAATACACCTAATATAATGGAAATAATAATGTTCTTTCTTCGAAGATTCTCAAGGCCTTGCATCTTCTTTACTGTTAATATGCTCTATAACTAATATAAATGTAAGCGTAAGTAAACTACAAACCGGGATTTTTGTAAGAAGCAGTTGCCAGTTTGAAAAAGATAAAGATTCGAGCATAAATAAAACCATATGATGTATCAATACCAGCAAAACTGCATATTTCCAATAGGCTCCCGCCCCTAAAGAATTTTCGCTTGCGTTCTTATTGCCCAAATCTTCTTTTGAAACAAAAAGTCGAAGCACAGGGTATCTCAAAAATCCTATCAATGTAGTAGCTGATGCATGCATTCCAGGTGTGTTTGACAATATGTCAACAGATAATCCCAACAGAAAGCTCAACAATATAACTATATTAGGAGACATGTCCGATGGCAAACGCAAGATGGCATATATATAAATCAGCGGCAAAAAAACACCAAGGAAGTGCACATTGTCCAGTACAAAGACCTGTAGAGCCACAAGACCAACAAACCACAAAAGATGATTAACAAACCTTGTCATAAAGAGGCCTCCTCCTGCAATTTATTAAATTCATTACGATGCTTGAAATTTATCACACGAACGTTTGACAGAGCATCAAATCTTGTAGCCAGGTGCACTTTAAGTCTTAAGAAATTAGCATCCGAACCAATCCCAAATTTATCAACAACTCCTACCATTATTCCTTCAGGAAAAATAGCGGAAAAACCACTGGTAATAATTGTATCGCCTTTTGACACATGAATGTAAGGCGGAATCTCTTCAAGATAAGCATAACGCCGGTCTACGCCATCCCAAATTAGGGAACCAGCGGCATTGGAATTTTTCAACTTACAACTTATGCGAATTTGTGGGTTCAGCACTGGAATAACAACCGAATAATGATCAGACGAATGACTGACAACACCCACTATGCCATCAGAATTGGCAACACCCATTTCAGGCAACACACCATCCAATCTTCCCACATTAAGCGTAACATAATTCCGCAAATGAGAGACACTGTTTTGTATTACCCTTGCAGGAATCAAACTAAATTCCTCCGATTCCTTCATCCGCAACAAAGCAATATCCGTCGTGTCGGTATAATGCGAAATTGAAGACTTCAGACGTGCTATCTGAAGCTCCAATTCATTGTTCTGTTTTAAAAGAGATTCATTATTGGCCTTAAGATGGAAATATCCTGTAACAGACTCTTCCATGGTATACAATTTCCCGTTCATGCGATTGGATGAAGTAAAAAATGCACTCTTCTGGAAGTTGTTATAATTAAACAACAAATAAAGAGAACAAACCTGCAATATAATAAAAAGCAGATAGGTACTGTATTTTGAAATAAAGCGTAAAATATTTCGCATAAGATACGGCTACTACATACCATTCCAAATAAAAGCCAAATCGCCCGGTGACAAAGCCAGACGATTTTGGTATTATTAACGAATCAGAAAGTTGAACTTGTCAACATTCTTCAAAGCAATACCAGTTCCGCGTGCAACAGCACGCAACGGGTCTTCTGCTATATTGAAAGGTATGTTGATTTTATCGCTTAAGCGCTTTGCCAAGCCTCTTAACAACGCACCACCACCAGCCAGATAAACACCCCGACGAACAATATCAGAATACAACTCGGGAGGTGTTTGTTCCAATGCACTCAAGACAGCCATTTCGACCTTTGATATGGATTTTTCAAGACAGTGTGCAATTTCCTGATAGGACACAGGTACCTCCATCGGCAAAGCAGTCATTTGGTTCGGTCCGTGAACAATATAATCTTCAGGTGGATTATCCAACTCTGTTAAAGCAGAGCCCACATTGATCTTTATCATTTCAGCAGTGCTTTCGCCTACTCTCAAATTATGTTGACGACGCATATACTCCTGAATATCGGCAGTAAAATCATCCCCGGCAATACGAATTGACTTATTGGCCACAATACCACCCAGCGAAATAATGGCAATTTCTGTTGTTCCGCCACCGATATCAATAATCATGTTTCCTTCTGGAGCTTCTACGTCAATTCCAATTCCTATAGCTCCGGCCATAGGTTCATAAAGCATATAGACATCTCGGCCACCGGCATGTTCTGCAGAATCACGAACCGCACGCAACTCCACTTCTGTCGATCCTGACGGAACACTAATAACCATACGTAAATTCGGTGAAAAAAGTCTTTTCTTGGTAGATGCCATTTTGATAAAACCACGCATCATTTGCTCAGCAGCATAGAAATCCGCAATTACACCATCCCTTAAAGGACGGACAGTTTTGATATTCTCAGGAGTCTTACCATGCATGAGACGTGCCTTTTCCCCAACAGCCAGAACCTTATCGGTACGACGGTCAAGAGCCACAATACTCGGCTCGTCTACAACAATTTTATCATTATGCATAATAATAGTGTTCGCAGTACCTAAGTCCATTGCGATTTCCTGCGTGAAAGAAAATATACCCATAGTCGTAATTAATGTTTAAAATGTCTGAATCCGGTCATAACCATTGCCAAACCATGTTCATTGCAATAATCTATTGATTTTTGATCTCTAATAGAGCCTCCTGGTTGTATAACTGCTTTTATTCCAGCCTGATCAGCTATTTCCACACAATCAGGGAAAGGGAAAAATGCATCTGAAGCCATAACAGCTCCGTTTAAATCAATTTCGAAACCATTTGCCTTTTCAATGGCTTGCTTTAACGCATCCACTCTTGAAGTTTGTCCAATTCCGCTTGCACACAATTGCTTATCTTTAGCAAGAACAATAGCATTTGATTTTGAATGCTTTACAATTATATTGGCAAAAAGCAAATCCTCAATCTGTGACGCTGAAGGTGTATTGGATGTCACGGGGCGAAGCTCTTCCGGAACTTCAATATATGTATCTTTATCCTGCATCAAAACGCCATTCAGCAAGGAGCGGAATTGCTTCCTGGGAAAGTCTATTTTTTTCTGAATCAGAATAATCCGGTTCTTTTTTAAAGTAAGTATTTTTAATGCCTCAACATCATAATCGGGCGCAATGATAACCTCAAAAAACAACTTATTAATTTCTTCAGCCGTCTCTTTGTCAACAACGGCATTGGTGACTACTATCCCGCCATAAGCAGAAACAGGGTCCCCAGCCAAAGCATTGTTCCAGGCATCCAGCAATTTGGGTCTGGAAGCAACACCACAAGGATTGGTATGTTTCAAAATAGCAAAAGTCGTTTCTGTAAAATCTGCGATCAGAGAAACAGCAGCATCAATATCCTGCAAATTATTATAGGAAATTTCTTTTCCCTGTAGTTGTTCAAATATTTCTTCAAAACTACCATAGAAGAAACCGCGCTGATGCGGATTCTCTCCGTAACGCAAACTCTTGGCATTATCCATAGCATAACGGAATTCCGTAACTTCATCACCGTCAAACCAGTTGAAAATAGCTGCGTCATACAAAGAAGAGACACCGAAAGCTTCTTTGGCAAACCACAAACGGTCTTCGAGTGAAGTTTCAGCACCCTTTTCATTTATAATATCCGCCAGAGGAGCATATTGTGTTTTGGAAGCTACAATGACTACATCTTTAAAGTTTTTGGCTGCCGCACGAATAAGGGATATACCTCCGATATCTATTTTCTCGACAATTTCATCATCTGGGGCACCAGAAGCAACCGTCTGTTCAAAAGGATACAAATCGACAATGACCAGATCTATTTCCGGTATTTCATATTTAGCACACTGTTGTTGATCATTCTCATCTTCCCTACGGGCAAGAATTCCACCAAAAACCTTCGGATGCAACGTTTTAACACGGCCACCCAAAATCGAAGGATATCCAGTCAAATCTTCAACCCTTTTACAAGGTAAACCGAGCGACTCAATGAATTTTTGCGTGCCTCCCGTAGAAAGAAACGACACACCTTTTTCATGCAAGTTTGAAAGTATTTCATCAAGACCGTCCTTGTGATAAACCGAAATAAGAGCTGTTTTAATTACTTTGTTTGCAGACATATAATATAATTTGATTGTATCCGTACAAAATGCAAATTCAAGCCCACAAAGCTAAGCAATTCTTCCTGTTTATCTATGATTTTTTAAAAAAAACGCTGTTATTCAAAGAAAAATAACAAATTCCGGACAATTGCCTATTCATCTTTAATTTGACTCACACCATTCGAAAGATTGCATAAAAACAAGACCTTTAACCATAAAATGAACTTTTTTATAAAAATAAATGAGAAAATATTTTGAGAATGAGAAAAAGTTATATTCTTTTGTGGTGTCTTAGTACATTAATACAGTAAAATACAAAAGAAACAATGATTGAACTTAACAACATGTGCTTCGCCTATTCAAAGAACAAGACAATCTTTGAGAACATATCACTCAATCTTGAAGGCAATCATATTTATGGTCTACTTGGCAAAAACGGTGCAGGTAAAACGACGCTATTAAAAAATATGGCAGGTTTACGTTTTCCTCAAAGCGGCGATTGTAAGGTCTTTGGAATGGAATCAAAAGAACGCAGGGCAGAAATGCTTGAAAACATTTATTTTCTGTCCGAAGAAATTTGGCTGCCAAATGTCTCAATCCCCACCTATCTAAAAATGTATGCAGACTCCTATCCGAAATTCAGTACAGAACTTTTCAATCGCTGTCTGAATGAATTTGAAATCAACGCCAAAGACAAACTCACGAATATGTCATTCGGACAACGGAAAAAGATGGCAATCAGTTTTGCACTGGCCACACAGTGTAAAGTGCTCATTTTCGATGAACCAACAAATGGCCTGGACATACCCTCGAAAGGACAATTTCGAAAACTGTCCGCAGAAGTCATTGATACAGATCGGAGCATTATCCTTTCAACCCATCAGGTCCGCGACCTTGAAAGTTTAATTGATACCATTATCATCCTTGACAACAAAAAGATTTTGTTAAACAACACAGTCGATCAGATTTGTGAAAGATTAATTTTCAAAACACTTTATTCTCTTGAAAATCAGCCAGATTTGCTATACAGCGAATTCACGCCTAAAGGATATATCGCTGTCACGAAAAACTTAAACGGAACAGAAAGTAAAATTGATTTAGAAGTACTCTTTAATATGTCCACACAAAATCCGGATTTGATTAAACAATTATTCACCATTAAAAGCTAAAACAATGTTCTCCTTCAAGCGCTTATTCAAGCAATTCAAAATAAATATATTACAAAACGCCCACCGTCATGGCTTGTATTTATTGGTAATTTGTTTGTTCCTTATTATCAATCACTATCATTACTTCTATTCCGGAGGTTTTGAAAGAAGAGGCATACTAAATTCAGCGGGATTTGTTGTAATTATCATGAGCATTCTCATTAGCATCGACATGTTCAAGAATTTAGTCAGGACAGACTCCGGCATAAATTATCTAATGATGCCTGCCACAACTATGGAAAAATATTTGGCTGCATGGGTTTACTCCACCCTCTTCACCTTTATCATCATAATTACAACATACTTTGTTATACATGTAACATCCATGTTCATTGGAAATCTAATTACAGGGCTCTATCTCCCCTATCAATATTTCGAACCGTCCAGGTTATGGAACTTCTTCATCAAAATGATGTTTTTCCAATCCTTTTACTTTCTGGGGGCTATCCTTTTCAAAAAAAATTCACTTGTTAAAACAACAGCCGCGCTTTTCTTTCTCACGATTATAATATCGATTACAGGAAGTTTTATCGTCAAAAACTATCTTGAACTTTCGAACTCAAATATTGGAGACTCCATTAATTTTAATTTTGACGGAGACAATAGCGACATCATGAGCTCCAATATTCATGCATCTATTAAATATGTTGAAGAAATTATTAAAACTATCCTTTATATAATTCCGTTTATTTGTTGGTCCGCAGGCTATCTAAAACTCAAGAATACACAAATTTAATATGGAATTCAGCGAAAACAGAACAATTTATCTGCAGATTGCAGACCTGTTGTGCGAGCAGATACTTCTGGCAAAATGGCCACCACAGGAAAAGATACCTTCTGTCCGCGAAATGGGTATGACATTGCAGGTGAACCCCAACACGGTTCTTCGTACGTATGACTTTCTTCAACAAAAAGGCATCATTTACAACAAGCGTGGCATAGGTTATTTTGTTGAAAATGAGGCTACTCAAAAGATTTTACAATACCGGCGTGATGACTATTTTGAAAATGTGTTGCCAAATTTTTTTAAAACAATAACTTTGTTGAATATTTCAATAAATGAAATAATAGAAAGCTACCAAAAATATATCAATAATAATGACACAGACCAATCCAATGATAAAGTTTGAACAGATTCATAAAACCTATCCCGGGGCACAACCTTTGCACGTCCTGAAAGGTATTGACATGAATATCGAAGAAGGAGAATTTGTATCAATCATGGGTGCTTCCGGATCAGGCAAATCAACCATGCTGAATATTCTGGGAATACTGGATGATTATGATTCCGGAGACTATTACCTGGACGGCAAGCTAATCAAGAATCTAAGCGAAACCAAAGCTGCAGAATATCGAAACCACATGATCGGATTCGTCTTTCAGTCATTTAATCTCATCACCTTTAAGAATGCATTGGAAAACGTGGCACTACCTTTATATTATCAGGGGGTAACACGCAAAAAACGTCAAATCATGGCAATGGAATATCTGGACAAAATGGGTCTTAAAGATTGGTGGCATCACTTCCCAAATGAATTATCCGGAGGTCAAAAACAACGCATTGCGATAGCAAGAGCTTTGATAGCCAAACCAAAAGTAATATTAGCCGACGAGCCAACAGGTGCACTGGATAGTGTCATGACAAATGAAGTCATGGATATACTGTCAAAAGTCAATGCATCCGGCATTACCTTGATCGTCGTTACGCATGAAAAATCAGTTGCGGATCAAACCAAACGTATTATTCATCTTAAAGACGGGATTATTGAGTCCGATTCCAATAATTAATCATGAAATTCTTTGAATTTGATACATTAGGCGAGATTCTCGCAACCATGCGGGAGAACAAACTCCGGACGTTCTTGACAGGTTTCGCCGTTGCCTGGGGCATCTTTATGTTAATCATCTTACTGGGTTCCGGCAATGGTTTGAAAAACGGCATCATGTCAAACTTTAATGATAGAGCCACGAACATGATAAATATCTGGCCAAGACATACGACGATGCCTTACAAGGGTTTCAAGTCAGACAGAGCGTTAAACTTCACCAATGACGAAATCACAATCCTGAAATCTCATTTCCCGCAAATTGATAAAATATCCGGCTATATCGAAAGACAAGGCGTTGTCAGCTATAAACAGGAAAGCGGGAACTACAACATTGAGGGAGTGATGCCTGAATACAAGGATATCAATAATCTTAAAATATATACAGATGACGGGCGGTTTCTGAATCAAATTGACATGCAACAGAAACGGAAAGTTGTGGTTCTATCCAAGAAAGTTGCTGATGTACTATTCAAAAAAGAAAACGCTTTGGGAAAAATTGTTTCCATAGATAGCATCTCTTTTCAAGTTGTAGGAATTGACACAAAAACGGCCAATGATGAAAACGGATATTGTTACATTCCCCATTCAACAGCACAGACAATATATAACAGAGGAACAGGCACCGATAATATTTACTTAACTGTAAAGGGGCTCTATACCAAAGATGCAAACGAGGATTTCGGCAAACAGATTCAGAGCACGCTTCGCCGGATTCTTGATGTAAATCCAGATGACACCCCCGCAATCGGCCTATGGAATCAAGCTTCAGAATACGTCCAGACCATGAATATCTTTTCAACCATCAACTTTTTTGTGCTTTTCATCGGCCTTTGCACACTCGTTGCCGGAATCGTAGGAATAGGGAATATCATGGTTATCACAGTTAAAGAACGCACACGGGAATTTGGAATCAAGAAAGCGCTTGGCGCAACGCCAAAGAATATTCTATTTTCAATCTTACTGGAATCTGTCGTAATCACAACCTCATTCGGATACCTTGGCATGATGCTTGGGATAGGACTTCTTGAGCTAATAAGCAAGGCTCTGGAAACAGTCGGAGGAGGAGGTGACGGTAAACAAAACGTCCAGGTATTTAAAGATCCGTCCGTAGATATCGGGATTGTTTTACTTGCGACTTTAATCCTCATCATTGCAGGATTGGTAGCCGGATACATTCCAGCCAGAAAAGCGGTAAAAATAAAACCGATAGAAGCAATGCGCGCTGAATAATTTGATACTAACTAAATTTTGAATCATGTTTGATTTAGATAAATGGCAGGAAATCTGGCAAACCATTACAAGAAATAAAACCAGAAGTATTTTCACTGCCTTTGGGGTTTTCTGGGGAATTCTGATGCTTACAATATTGCTTGGTACTGGCAATGGTTTGGAAAACGGCATGATGAGCAATCTTGAAGGATTTGCCACAAATTCCTGTTTTTTCTATGCAGGAAGAACTTCAGAAAATTATAAAAGTTTCAAAAAAGGCCGTGAATGGAATATGCACAGCGAAGACCTCAAGGTTATTCTGGCCAACGTTCCGGAAATACAATACTTATCGCCCATGGTTTTTGGTGGCAGCAGCGAGAACAATACCGTTCGCGGCGACAAATCCGGCACCTTTGGAGTCCGGGGATGCTATCCGGATTACAATCATATTGAAGAACAAAAAATAATTTACGGTCGGTATATCAACGACATAGATATTCAGGATAACAGGAAGGTATGTTTTATCGGAAAAAACGTTTATGATGCGCTCTTTAAACCAGGAGAGATTCCTCTTGGTCAAATAATCCGGAGTAACGGCATTTACTATAAAATTATCGGCGTAGGTTCAGGTGTAAGTAATGTGCAAATTGGCGGGAAAAGTGATGACATGGTCATCTTGCCATTCACAACCATGCAAAAGACTTATAACCATGGCAATGTCATAGATTTCATGGCTACAACAGCGAAACCCGGTTTTGAAGTATCCTACATTGAAGAACAGATTAAGAACATACTCAAAACAAGAAATAACATTTCACCTACAGATGAAAGTGCAGTAGGCAGTTTCAATATCAGCGAACAATTCAAAATATTCAGTTATTTGTTCCTTGGCATACGGATCCTTATCTGGATTGTCGGCTTAGGTACCCTGTTCGCCGGAGCTGTCGGTGTCAGTAATATAATGTTGGTTTCCGTACGCGAGCGGACCAAGGAGATCGGACTCAAACGGGCAATTGGAGCTAAACCAAAAGATATTATCATCCAAATTCTGGAAGAGAGCCTTGTGCTTACAGTCATCGCCGGATTTATAGGATTAAGCCTTGGTGTAGGTATTCTGGCCATTTTCAATAACATAATCGACAATCTTCCGCCCGGAAACGACATCTTCCTAAAAAACATCATGATAAAATTTGATGTCGCACTATTGGCTTCATTCGTTCTTATTATCATAGGATTGCTTGCAGGTATGCTTCCTGCATGGCGGGCCATGCAAATCAAACCAATTGAAGCTTTAAATGAAGAATAATTATTTTCATAAATCAATAAAAAAACTCAAATGAAGAAGTTCTTTAAAATTCTATTATTAGTGGCACTTGTTGCACTTGTTGGATTAACCTTCGCCTTTTTATGGAAAAAATCCCGTCCTATAGTAACAACCTATGAGATCACCACAGTCAAGAAAGGAGACATTGAAAAGAAAGCGGTAGCAACAGGTAAAATGAGTGCTCGCAACGAGATCCAGATTAAACCTCAGATTGCCGGTATCATTGATAAGATATTTAAAGAAGCCGGACAGACTGTCAAGAAAGACGAAATTATCGCCCGCATAAAAGTTATACCAGACATGGTCAGCCTCAACTCCGCGGAATCCAGAGTCAATGTTGCCAGAATAAATCTGAACCAGGCTAAAACAGACTATAACAGACAAAAAGGGCTCTTTGATAAAAAAGTCATTTCCAGCGAAGACATTGAAAAAAGTTTGGTTAGTCTAAATTCAGCCAAGGAAGAATATGAGGCCGCCCAAAACAACCTTGATCTTACCAAAAACGGGATCACAAAAAAATCCGGTTCACAAAGCAATACCCTTATCCGTTCAACCATTGACGGAAAGATCCTCGATATTCCTGTAAAAGTCGGGAACTCGGTCATCCAGACCAACAGTTTCAATGAAGGTACCACTATCGCAACAATAGCCAATATGAATGATATGCTTTTCGTTGGTAAAGTCGATGAGACAGAAGTCGGACACATTCACGAAGGAATGCCGCTCAAGCTCAGTGTAGGAGCCCTTAATGACCAAACATTCAACGCTATACTTGAATATATTTCACCCAAAGGTACAGAAGAAAGCGGAGCCATTCAATTTGAAATCAAAGCCGCAGCCAAGATACCAGGTAATATTAACATCAGGGCAGGTTACAGTGCCAACGCTGAAATTGTGCTAAACAGCGCAAAAGATGTATTTATGATTCCAGAAAGCACGGTTGAATTTAACAAAGACACAGCTAGTGTACAAGTACTCGTGACTGACAAACCACAGACCTTTAAAAAACGGATTATAACGACAGGTCTCTCAGATGGAATAAATATTGAAGTAAAAAGCGGCCTAAAATTTGGGGAAAAGATCCGTGGAGCAGCCATCGACCTCAAGGAAAAAGCCAAGGAAAAAGCAAAAAATTAATAGTCAAATACTCTTTACCTCTCAGACTTATGAAAAAAATCACAATATGGACATTTGCCTTGCTCCTTGTCGCCGGATCAATGCAAGCACAACAAAAATGGACTTTGGAACAATGCATAGACTATGCGTTGCGTAATAACATCAGCATCAAAACCTCCGAATTGAACACCAAATCGCAGGAGATCAGACACCAGCAGGCGAAAAATCAAAGACTGCCCGATTTAACAGGTTCTTATTCGCAATCTTTAAGCTATGGACAATACTTGAATAGTTATAATTATTATCAGAACGGAAATTCTCAGTCATATTCAGCAGGCCTGTCTTCATCCGTAAACCTTTTTAATGGTTTTCAAACAAAAAACACCATTGATGTGCAGCATTTTACGCTACTCGCTAACATTGAAGACCTAAAGAAGGCAAAAGAAAACATAGCCGTAAACATTGCTTCCGCTTACCTTCAGGTTCTGTACAACAAAGAGCTCTATCAGATCGCCCTGGAACAAGTCGCATTAAGTGATTCCGAAGTCATACGTTATGAGAACATGGCATCACTTGGCAAAATACCGGAAGGACAAGTTTATGAAACAAAGGCCCAGCTCGCCCAGGACAAACTTAGTGCCACGCAGAGCCTGAGTACCCTGCAACTATCTTTGCTGGATCTTTCCCAGCTGCTTGATTTGAAAGAATGGTCAAACTTTGACATCGTAATACCAGAAATTGATATGACTTCCGTTGGACTTCAAATAAGTTCTGCTGATGAGGTATTTGATTATGTGGTTGCAAATAAATCCGACATAAAAAGTTCCGAATATCGACTTAAAAGCAGTGAAAAAAGCCTGAAAGTAACAGAAGGTGCGCTTTATCCGACACTCTATTTCAATGCAAATTACAGCAACAATTATATCCCCGGCTCTACAAAACTGAATTCTTCCGGCGCATTTGTAAAAGCGAACCTTGGAGATCAGCTAAGTCTTAATTCGCGTACATCGTTTGGACTTAGTCTCAACATCCCGATTTTCAACCGTTTTGATACCAAAAACAATATTAAGATATCCAAATTTGCAGTAGAAAGTGCAAAACTGGATTTGGAAAGTACGAAACAAACCCTTTATAAAGAAATTCAACAATCATGGTTCAATGCCACCACAGCGCTGGTAAAATATAATGCCTCCGTTGAAGCCATCAAGAACACAGAAGAAGCTTTTCGTTTTTCCGAAGAGAAATTTAATAACGGACGCGCAACCATATACGATTATAGTGAAGCAAAAATGAAACTTGCGACCGCGAAATCAAACCAGCTTCAGGCAAAATACAATTATCTGTTCAGTGTAAAAATATTAGACTTTTACAAAGGAGCATCACTCCATTTGTAAAAAAAATTGATCGGTCTCGTCCTTTTCAGGAACAAAGCCTTTTGGAAATTGCATGGTCAGGCAATGTAAAGATCCGTGTTGCCGCAAAAGCGGTAAACAGTTAACACCTACGACCGCCCTATCCGGGAATATCCGTTGAAGGATATACCTGACGACCTCATCTTTGGGAGAATTGTAAAACGGCATCAGCACCGCTTTGTTTATTATTAAAAAATTGGCATAAGTAGCTGGAAGACGTTCTCCATTATAAAAAACAGGATCGGCCATCGGCAGTTTTACAAGTCTGTACGGACTTCCGTCAAGTGTTCTGAAAGAACGCAGCTCGTTTTCCATTAAACGCAGCTCACCTGTATGTTCATCGGATTCTTCACCGGGAGGGACATAGGCGATTGTCCGGGCATCGCAAAAACGTGCCAATGTGTCAATATGGCTATCCGTGTCATCTCCGGCCAAATAACCGGATCTTAACCAAAGTACTCTTTTCAGACCGAATTTTTCAATCAGATAGGTCTCTATCTGTTTCTCGTCCATAGAATCATTCCGGTTTACAGAAAGCAGACACTCTGACGTCGTAAGCAACGTGCCTTCCCCGTCCGATTCAATACTTCCCCCTTCCAATACGAAAGGCATTTCATTGATATATTCAACTTCAGGCGCAAAAACCTTTTCCCCGAAAATGGAAAATACAAGCTGATTATCCAGATTTGCCGGAAACTTCAGACCCCAGGCATTAAAATTAAAATCATAAAGACAGGGAACTCCATCTACAAAAACAGAAAGCGCGCCATGATCCCTCGCCCACGTGTCGTTGGAAGGCAATTCACGGATAAATAACGCATTCTTGTGATCCTCTCCGATTAATTGCCTGACCGCATTCTGATCACGGCAAACGACAATCAGTGCTTCGTATTTCAGAATTTCTGTAGCAATCGCCACGAAACAAGGAATCACTTCGTCGAGCATATCAGCCCAGTCCGTTCCTTCGTGAGGCCATGTAAGCTGTACAGCAGATTGCGGGAACCATTCGGGGGGAAAAAATATTTTCTTCATCATTCTTTGGAAATCGAAAAGATGCGCGATCTCTGATTCAAAGATCAGCATCTTCTTTTCCATTTCCAAATCTTACGGCGAAAAACATTGCAAATAAGCAATTGTCCGACATTGTTTCTCTAATAAGATCAATTTAAAAGTTGTAATATTCTTTTTTTATTAATCATTATTAAATATATTTGCATCCGGTTTATGTTTGAATTCCCACACATACAGAATTTATATACCGTAATGCTGTACACCGAAGCACATGGATGCTGCACAGGAGAAGGTCTTAATGCTGTACAGCGTCGGGATGATTCACCTTGACTGATTTATTAGTTCACCTTGGTGAATGGACTAATTCACCTTGACCAATGAACCAATTCACCTTAATGTTTTTAATGAATGAACCTGGTGTTTTCATTGACCACCAAAAATAAAATATCTGTTGATCAAAACTAACCTTAAAAAAAACAGCTGATGTCCATCTTCTACAAATTTGCCAAAAACAACGACTGCCTCAACGATGAAGGGAACAAGAAAGAAGGCGTTCATCCCGTCCTGTTAAGCAAGAAAACGTACAATACCGAAGATTTCGCCGAACTGCTTGCCGACAAGACCAACACGCGTAAGTGGGAAATGCAACGCGCCATTGATGCATTTGTTGAAGGACTGGAAGATGTGCTTAGTGAGGGTGACATTGTTAACATTAAAAACTTCGGATCATTCCAGCTGAGCGCACGGTTTAGGAAAGGCAAATCAGGGATGGCAAATTCAAGGGCGGAGTCCATTGAGATAAAAAGTGTGCTGTTCAAAGCCAGCAAACATCTGAAAGCCCGTATTGGCAAAGCCGGTTTTGAACGGTACAATGAAACGTTGCACCCGAAAAGGAAATAAGACCAATCGAACTGCAAGGCATTTCCTCTATCTCTGTTCTATAACAAATGAAAAATATTCGACCGTTTGTTTAACATATCCAACGACAAAATCCTTAAAAAAATTTTAGAAATTTCAGTTTACCATCAAAAATGGGCTGATAATCGAATAAACTGTAAAAGACCGTTCTTTCGTACGAATTTTGATTTTCAAATAAAACCTTTGTTCAAATGAGAATCAAAATTATCACACTTTTTCTAACCATGAGCTCTATGGCGTGGGCAGAAGGTATCTTACAATTGCAAAAAAAAGAAAATGTTGTTGTTGATGGTAAAATCCAGGAATGGGCGAATCCTCTTCCCAATTACGATAAAAAGACCGGCATTAATTATGATTTGGCAAACGATGCCAAGAACCTTTATATAATACTTAAAGTCGTTAATAATTCCACACAGCGTCAAATTCTTTCGAATGGGTTTGAATTATGGATCAACACAGATGGGGAAAAAAAGAAAACGATAGGTATCTCTTATCCTTTAAAAACGGCGTCTGCCCCCAAAAAAAGCAATGAACAAAAGCCGGAAAACACGAAATTCGGCAGTAAACCAGCCGGAAGTAATAGTTTTGCGGAAAATAAAGGAGGCACAGGTCGACCAGATCCAAAACAGTTTGTTATCTCAAAAGAGCTAACCCTGTCTGGTTTTAAAATCAAGAATGGCCAGCAATCAACAAGTGAATGTCCGGTTCAAACGGCCATTTCACTCGATCAGTCCGGTTGTATGATTTATGAACTTGCAATCCCTTTCAACACCTTTTATAACGACAATCTTGAAAAGAAAAAAAAGAACGTCGTATTTTGTATAGGCATTCTTGTTAAAAAGTCCGACTCAAGTAACGAAGGCTTTTCCAGAACCGAAAAAGCCAGTGAAGCAAGTGTTGGTGGTGGCGGTCCAATGGGTGGCGGAGGCGGTGGTCCTATGGGTGGCGGCGGTGGCGGTCCTATGGGCGGCGAAGGTCAAATGAATTCAATGAGCGGCAAGAGTGGAGGTTCTTTTGCAGAGAACATGAACAACAATAGCGAAAAACAATATTGGTTTAAAATTATTTTGGCTGCAAATAATTAATAATGCGAATCAAGGGTAAAAATATCAGGAAAACAATACTTGATTTGTTTAATGTTGAATTTTTACTGATTTACAACAACTTGTATATACCTGTGGCATCCTGAGACAATTTGTAAGCCAACATGGATTCAGTTGCAGAATTTAGGGCTTGGGCAACAGCTTCGTATTTTGCAGACACGTTGGAAGACCATTCATTGTATTGTGTACTGGCATATTGCGTATCAGAAGCAGATTTAAGTGTGTTTTGGGTGAACATAAAATTCAAGTCACCAGAATTATGAAAAGAACGGAATCACTCTTTTTCTTCAATGATAAGTGTTGAAGGTATATCCGTCAACCACTTGTTTTTTGTATCAATTAGGTATTTCCAGCTCTCCAAACTAATGAGCATTAGATCTTGCTGTTTCAGGAATTTTGTGTCAATTCCTTTTTCACTGATCACATTAACATGATTGGGGGCAATTTGTTCAATTGCTCGAATGAATTCTTTTAACTCAGAATTACTGCTGATATGATTATTTACATCAACAAACGAGATTTGTGATCCTGAAAAATTAATCAATTTCTGCGCAAACCCTATTAGAAAAGCATCGTTTTGAGAAAAAATAGGAAGGCAAATCTCGTCTGTTTTATGAAAACCCTTATCGATTAAGACACCGACAGACATTTTACTATGTGAAAGGATCAACCGTGTCCGTTCATCGAAAGGCGAGTTTTCAAAAAGACTTTCTTTCCCGGTTACCCGGTTTATCAACCTGTCCGGGTTGATGATTCGAGTTGTAAAACCCAAGATCTTGCCCAATAAACTACCTTCAAAGATAGATTGTCCAACCCCTATAAGCAGTAGGTCATATTCTCCTTTATTGGCAACTTCAGTTATATCAGAATCTATATCACTCGTTACTTTAAACAGGGTTGTGACTTCTTGATTCAGATATTTCGCCTCCTCCACAATTGGAGCGAAACTCTCGGTTTCGTATTCTTTTAAATTGTAATGATGTGATTCTATACTTGGAAATAAATGCATGGCGGTAATGGATCCATGGCCATTAGCTTTTTTTATCAAGCAATTGGCCAATCGAACCAACGCTCTGCCACTTTCAGGCTTACTAAATGAAATCAATATCTTAAACTGATTGATTTCACTTATTTTATGCACGATATCGTCTGCTTTTGTTTTAAATATCCAATGGATAAGATCCAATGCCGGCCCTGTCATAAATGTTGTAACCAAAGCCATGATGACCATCATAGCAAAAACCTGCGGGGATAATATTCCTAAGTCGTAGCCAATATTCAGGACGATCAATTCCATCAAACCCCGGGTATTCATTAAAACACCGATCGTCAAACTATCTTTCCAGCTTTGTCCGACAAATTTTGCTGACAGAGCGCTTCCGGCAAACTTCCCAACGACTGCAACCAGAATGATCATACCAGTTATCTCCCATAAATACAAATCATTCAGCAGCCCGATTTCCGTTCTTAAACCCGTAAAAACAAAAAACAACGGGAGGAGAAGCACCAAAGCGACATCTTCCACCTTTTCAATAAAAAGACTTCTAAACTTGGGGTTTGCCGGCATAATTGCACCAGCCATAAAAGCACCGAACAAGGCATGTATTCCCATGATTTCTGTTGTCCAAGCGGATAGCATCAGGGTCACAAAAAAGATGGCGACAATAGATTTGCTTAAATTGGCACTGGATGCATGCAAATCTCCTACCCGTTTTAAAAATGGGCGAACAATCTTAATCATCAGCATTACATAGCCAATCGCCAATAAAATGGTATAAATCAAACTCACGAATGATCCTGCTTTCACGACGGCAATGACCGCAGCCAAAATGCACCATCCCGTGATGTCATCAGCTGCTGCACAGGTGATTACGACAGTGCCCAATCGTGTCTTATGAATTCCACGCTCCTGAACAATTCGTGCCAAAACTGGAAAAGCGGTAATACTCATTGCTATTCCAATGAATAAGCCGAAAGAAGAAAACCGAACTTCGACAGGAGCCAACGACTTATAGATAAAGTATGCCAAACCCATTCCCAATGAAAAAGGGACGATAATACTGGCATGACTTATAACCACAGCATCGTGCGTCTTGTTTTTCAATACATTGGCATCAATTTCCATCCCAACGATGAACATAAACAGAATCAAGCCTATCTGACTTAAAAACTGCAGGTTACCCAATGATTGAACAGGAAAAAGAAAGGTGGAAAACTCAGGGAAGAACCTTCCCATTAAAGATGGACCTAAAACAATACCTGCAACAATTTCACCTATTACGGAGGGCTGTCCGATTTTTTTGAAGACCCATCCCAACAACCTTGCCACAAATATGATGGTGACTATCTGAGCCAGTAGAATAGCTAAAGGATGACCAACATTCTGTCCTAAAGTTTCAAAAAATTGCAGCCATTCAGGCTTATCTGTTGTTTGTATGATTATTTTACTGGCTATCTCCTGTTTGGCTCCCATTTGAGCAATCCAGTACATCAGCGAAGAAAAACCACCGATGATCAGCACATAAAAAAACACACTTCTCAGTCTCTTTATCATCTCTTTTTAATATTAGTAAGAGGCAAAGATATTATAATTAAAAATTTAAATCGTAGGAGCGAAACAAATCCGGCCAATTTTGCAACAAGACCGAAGAAAAATGTAATAAATCAGATTTTCACTTTTTCCAAAAAGGCAGTATGGTAGACTTCACTCAAAGACAGAACCAGCGGTTTGCCCTCTTCATCCAGAATAGTTAAAATGATTTGATCAAAAGAAAAGTGTTGAACACAATCCATGGCGATCATTTCTTGCTTATTGATTCTGCAAAACTGGTTTTGAGGCAGTAAATCCTGCAATTTATCAAAAGAGATGTTTTTCAGGCAAATTCTTGCTCCATCTTTAAACAATACATTCTTATCTCTGCTATCTATTTCAGACGTTTTTATACGACATAACTGATCAACGTACAGAAGGGATTTGCCTTTATCGGTGTTCAAATAAATATATTTTTTAATATGTCTGGAAGCTCTTGCTTGACTGATTGCTTTTTGAACCGCTTTTTGGAGCCTCTCCAACCGGATTGGCTTGCGCACAAAATCTACAGCATCCAGGTCAAACGCTTCTGCAGCATATTCTTTGTGCGCTGTGGCAAAAATTACGGATTTTCCTTTGAGTAATTTAGCCAATTGAATTCCGTTAGTCTGGGGCATTTCAATATCCAAAATACACAAGTCAAAATCTATATCCGGTATTTCTGAAAGAAATACATCAGAGCGGTTGAAAGCCTTAATAACTTCCAACTCTGGTATTTGCTCGCAAAGCATTTTTAAATAGGCCAATCCAGGCAGCTCATCATCGAGCAGCAAGCATTTTAACTTTGTATTCAAAGAGATCAATTTTTAACTGTGCTACAAACACTTCATCCTCAATATCACTATTTAGCTTAAAGCTATCTCCATAAATGATGTTCAGCCGCTGTTCAAGAGTTTTCGTTCCAATGCCGCTTTTTTCTTTTTTCATCGGAGGTTTGGAAGAAATTTTATTTGCAACTGTAAGCGAAAAGTGATTGTTCTTAAACTCAAATACGATTGAAATAAAAGCATCGGGGCTTTGGATATCCGCATGTTTAAACGCATTTTCAATCAAATCAATGGAGACCAAAGGTGCCAATAACTTTTGTTCATACAACGGTTCCGCTTCATTTATTTTGGTTTTGACTTTCAGGTCAAACAACGGACTGATTTTAATTTTGTTGATCTCTATCAGATTTAATGCAAAGTCTATTTCTTGTTTAGACGTAACAAATTTTTGGCGGCTTTCATACAAAATATAATCCAGTACGTTCGCCAACTTATCTAAGGCAAAATACGTTTGATACGCATGTGACTGGATGGAATTCAATATATTTTTAAACAAATGTGGATCCAATTTTGATTCAAGAGCCTCGAGGTGCAACGAATTCACCTTGTTTTCAAGTTGTATAAATTTTGATTCCGATTCCTTCTTTTGCTTTTCAGATTTTAAAAGCCTCAGAAGCAAATAAATGGCCAAAGCGAACAATGCAGTCTCAATAAGGATTGCAAGAACTATGAGTGTTGACGATAGGTTCAATTCACCATTCATTTGTGTTTTTTTTCAAAGATACAATTTATCGGACAAGAAACTAAATCTATCTCTTCATTCTTCCCGCACATGGTTTACATCTCGGTTTACATGAGTGCACTAAAACCGTGGAAAAATATTGAAAAACAGCATCTTTTGCAGAAAACATGAACAACAATAGCGAAAAACAATATTGGTTTAAAATTATTTTGGCTGCAAATAATTAATAATGCGGCTCAAGGGCTAAAATTTCAGGAAAACGAAAGCTCTAAAGAATGATTATACACATACAAACGATTCAGCGTGCAGAGCGTAGTCTGATAATAAAAAACCATACCTTGGCATTCTTAAAGAGAGGTTATCAAGCCGGCCCCTCTTTAAGAATCGCATCTTAAAAAAACCTTATTTCAGATACAATTTGGAGACTTTCACTGAACCATCTTCATATAGCGTACGTTGAATAACAAGACCCTTGGTCGGTCTTAGTAATTCTACGCCACAAAAATTATAATACTTGACTTGTTTAATGTTGAATTTTTCCTGATTTATAACGACTTGTACACCTGTGACATCCTGAGACAATTTATATGCCAACATGGATTCGGTTGCAGAATTTAGGGCTTGGGCAGCTGCTTCGTATTCTGAAGATACAGTGGAAGACCATTCATTGTATTGCGTAAACAGATTGCTCAAATGTGTATATTGCGTACCAGCATATCGTGTGTCAGAAGCAGATTTAATTGTATTTTTTGCATAAGTCAATGCATTGTTCAAAAGCACTTTATATTGTGCCAGTGAGTCGTTGGCAACCTTGGACAAAACCACAGCCGAGAAGATCGCATCGGCCATTGTCAAATCGGCTGTATAAAACGCAATCACATAGTTGTCTTTTTCTTTTACCGTAAAAAATAAAGAACCGTTTTTGGAACCGCTGAAACTGTTCGTTGCATTATTACCAATATTGGTAACAGCTTTGATTGTCCTGCTTCCTATGACGGTGCCACTTTCCTGTGACTCCACCTGTGCTGTCAGTTCAGAAAATGACGCGTAATTCCAATTGGAGAATACATACTTCAATTCATAAGTACCTGGATTCAATGTCAATTCTGCGCCAGTTTCTGCACACCCGTAAGTAGCTTTCCCAGCATTCTTTTTGCCGGTCGTATTGCAAATATACATGCCATAGCTAAAATCGCGGGGAGAGCCCGTCAATTTAAGAATGCGACATCCTGCGTACAATCCGGTCAGAGGTGCAATTTGCGTGTTGGTTCCGTCGTAAGTTTTCCAGCCGGAGGGTAAAATCCCGCCAGAAGTAAAATTACTGGAGACCGTGACAGATGTTTGTGTCGCATTGACCATAATAGTATCCGTTGTTTGACCCGTTTTTCCTTTGCTATCGGTGGCTACTGCTTTAATGATATGCTTACCCGCAGCCACATTTGTCATATCAAAGCTGTATGGAGCTGTGTCATCCGTATACAGCAAGGTTGCTCCATCATAAAAGGCCACGTTGGCAATGGTTCCATCAGGAACGGTTGCCGTAGCTGTTATGGTTATTTTACCAACCGTTCCGGCAGAGTCAAAAATTGTATAAGTGGAATTGTTGGTAGGTGACGTAATTTTAACAACCGGATTGACAACATTGAGTGAAAACTTACTGCAAAATTTCCAAATCTCATCACTGGTATAAATTCCATTGATACTATCCGTCGAAATCCAGTGCCCCTTTCCGGTATTTGCCATTAAAACCACTTCAACTCCATTGTCACCAGGACCCCAATAACTCTTTGTACAAACAGAATTTGGATTGCTTGCCGGATAAGGCTTCGTTACAACGGCCGTTGTCGGGCAATTGTCTCTGGCAACCCATCCTGCAAGACAAGCTGCAACGCCACTGAAAGCGACAACATCATCCGCAGTACCATGTATATGAATAATCGGGATGGGGCGTGCACTGGTAAAACTGGAGCCACTCAGCAAATAACCACTAATTGGAGCAAAAGCAGCAATCTTGTCTGCAATCTTACCCATTGCCCAATAGGTAAACATACCACCCATGGAAAAACCGGATAGATAAACGCGGTTTCGATCAATGTTGTAACGATTGGCCATCGTATCAATGATGGTTGTCATGAAATCAATATCAGTTGTTCCGGAAATGTCCCAACTATTACCAATGCCATTGGGAAAAACAACCAAGAATTTTGCCGTATCAGCAATATTCTCAAAATGTGCCTGAGCGGACTGATAGTTTGCATCCTGACTATAGCCGTGGCAAGAAATGATCATGGGACGATTCTGTCCAAGGTTTTTGGGTGAATAAATAAGCATTGTTCGGGTAGTCGTTCCAACCTGAATATTTTCCAATGCCATTGAACAAAATGGGAGCAGCAACATGCAACCCAATACAAAAGGGAAAAAGTAATGTTTTGTCATGAAATTCAAGGTTTAATAGATATTGACAAAAATATAAATAAATTATTCGTTCAAAGTATAAACAATGAATTAAAATATGGCAAATAAAAGATATTTGTCTATAATTTTGGGACAGATACTGTTAGATGATAAACAACACGGTTCGAATGGGCTAATTCTTTCACAGATTCATCTGTGAAATGTTTGTACGGTAAAATAGGCTTGTGCAAAAGTAATTTACCCTTTTCGTGCATCGCCGTTTTAATCTCAGATAATTTACAGATTTCGACTACGCCGATAAAGAAGATCCCTGATTTTCTATGAAAACCAGGGATCTTCTTTATTCTTTTTTGTGGTACCACCGGGAATCGAACCAGGGACACAAGGATTTTCAGTCCTTTGCTCTACCAACTGAGCTATGGTACCATCTGTTTAGCGGCCACAAAAGTACAACTCATTTTTTAAACTGCCAAGACTTCCGACTAATATTTTCCTCTAAATCAAATTTGGTTTTGTAAAAACAAAAAGCTTTTCTACCTTTGAGCCCAGTTTAATCGGGATGTAGCACAGTTGGTAGCGCGCTACGTTCGGGACGTAGAGGTCGGAAGTTCGAATCTTCTCATCCCGACGAAAAAGTCTGTTCAGATGAACAGACTTTTCTTTTTCTTACTTACCAAACAATTCAGCCAATTTCTTTTCCAGCGAAACGCCCCTTAGGTTATTAACCAAAATAATGCCTTTCGGGTCAAGCAATACCGTATGAGGAATACTGGAAAAGGAATAGACAGTCACGGCGTTACTTTGCCAGCCTGCCAGGTCCGACATTTGTGGCCAAGGTATTTGATGTGCTTTTATGGCACCTTTCCAGGTTTCAGAATTCTGATCCAGAGATACACCGACAACATCAAAGCCTTTATCATGATATTTCTTGTAGCAGGCAAGCAGATTAGGCAATTCCCGCATACAGGGGCCACACCAGGATGCCCAGAAATCAATCAGCACATAAGTTCCTTTTCCTGCATACTCAGACAATGAAACCGGTTTTCCTTCAGGTGAATACATGGTCAGATTCTGAAATTTATTTCCAACTCGAATTTTCTTTGATTGTTCTAATTGAGCAACAACCATCTTCGCAGAAGGGTCAGCAAGAAATTTTGAATCTGCCATCTTTATAACAGATTCAATCTCGTCATTATCAAGAGAAGACAACGCTGTCTGAAAAATATGCAAGCCAAGTGGATTTTTCATGTTCTCCTTAATGGTCTTTAGTGCCAGTTCCCGAAAAGACTTGTCAAAACGATCGTATTCATCATTAAATGATTGTTCAAGTTGTTTGTTTTTCGGATCGGCTTTTAAGGCGGAATTAAGTTTAACCAGATTCACCGTCAAAGCAATATACTGGTCCTGAAATGTTTGATACTTATCATTCACAGGACTTCCTGTGATCTTTATCTGGTCGTCCGTAATAGTAACTTTCAGTTTGCCTTCTACATAAAAGTCCTTAAACATATCCTTTCCATTTTTGTTTTGCAAACGGAGCATATACCAGCCAACTGAATCTACATTTCCTTTTAGTTTAAATATCCCGTCTTTAATAATAGTCGAATCAATCGATAGCATGTCTGACTGATTTGAAACGCCGAGCAATGTGACCTGTTTTCCGTCCCATTGACTACTTCCTAATTCTCCTTTTATGTTGTATGCATTCTTGTTGTTACATGCCACAAACACAAATACCAAAACGGCGAAAGAAACAATCTTTTTCATTAGTTTCATAAATATTTTTTTTAGAATCGCGCAAAAACACTCAATGGTAATTTCCTTCCTGATCTTTCAGAGACCATCAACTCCCCATATTCAACATTGTGTTGTTCCGGGAACCAGGATTTTATAAGGTTCTCAGCTATTACGGAGGAGAAGCCCATTGAATAAAGGTTTAAGATTAAGAATCCATTTTCTGGGTCAAGAAGGCTCCTACAAGCCTTTATTAAGGGGCTTATACCTTCCTCCAATATCCACTTCTCTCCTTCCGGACCCCGTCCATAAGCCGGGGGATCCAGGATTATGCCGCTATAGCGTTTGCCTCTCTTTACTTCCCGGTTAACAAATTTCAGGGCATCTTCTACAATCCAGCGTATATGATCTAAACCAGAAGCTTCCATGTTTTCGCGGGACCATGAAATAACTTGTTTGACGGAATCCACATGCGTCACTTCTGCTCCGGCAGCACAAGCGGCCAATGATGCACCACCTGTGTAGGCAAACAAATTCAAAACTTTCGGACTTAAAAGATTTAAAGACCTGACCCGGTCGAAAATGAAATTCCAATTTGCAGCTTGTTCCGGAAATAAACCGACATGTTTGAATGATGTCATACCCAAACGAAATCTCAGATGCATAGATTCATACGTATAATCTATAAACCATTGATCCGGCATAGACGGTTTTAACTGCCATTCTCCCCGTTCATTATTATCTGCAGCATTCAAACCGTTTGCACGCTTAAACGTTGCATGTGCCGATAGTTCCCAGTCCTTTTCAGTCAATGTCTTCTGCCACACAGCTTGTGGTTCAGGTCTGCGAAGTATGTATTTCCCGAAACGCTCTAATTTTTCAAATTCTCCGGAATCAATTAACTCATAATCTGTCCAATTAGATGCGAAAAGTTCAGTCATACAAAAGTCTTTAATATAGAACTATTTGTGACAAACGTAGTGTTTTTTTTGTGGACTCCAAAATCTTTTCGCAATTTTGAATATTATAATTCAGGTCAATTATGGAACGGATAATCAGTCTTAAGAATCCCAGAATAAAACAGATCGTGCAGCTTTCCAAAGCACGGGAACGCTTCAAACAAGACCTGATAGCCATGGAAGGTGCCCGGGAGATTGGACTTGCCATGGATGCCGGATACCAAATTGAAACCATTTATATTTGTCCGGAGATTTATGCCAAAAGTGAATATCCTGATTTGATACACCGTTTTGCCGATCAGCAGATTATTGAAATTGCAACAGGTGTTTTTGAAAAATTGGCTTACAGGGAAAGCTCGGATGGCTTAATTGCGTTAATTCACCCCAAAGAGCATAATCTTAATAGTATTGCTTTACCTGCCAATCCATTTATAATCGTTTTGGAAGCGGTAGAAAAGCCTGGCAACCTTGGTGCAGTTCTTCGTACGGCCGATGCTGGCAAAGTGGATGCAGTTATAATCTGCGATCCGGCAACTGACATTTATAATCCAAATGCAATCCGTTCCAGTATTGGTTGTATTTTTACAGTACCAATAGGTATCTGTACTTCCACAGAAGCTTTTCAATGGATGAAGGCAAACAAAATAAGGAGTTTTGCCGCAGAGTTAACTGCGTCAAACTGGTACTTTGACTGTGATTTTAAGATTCCTTCGGCCATTATTATGGGAACTGAGGCTGACGGCTTAACGGATTTCTGGTTAAACAATGCCGACTCACGCATTAAAATCCCCATGCGTGGAAAAATAGACTCACTAAATGTTTCGGTTTCTACCGCTGTCCTAACGTTTGAGGCCATGCGGCAAAGAGGCTTCTAACCAAGCCGGATGTGTTCGGCTTTTACCGGATGTTTTATAAATAGAGAAGCACTATCTTCGAATTTTTCAGTAGATTCTGTAGTCAAATACCGGCAAGTACCATTTCCGGAACAACGTTTTTCCATCTGGGGATGTCTTCCAAAATAGGAAATCAGGCTTTCAGTAACGTATTCACCCTGGGATATGATCTGCACACCTTCCGGCACAAACCGGCGAATCAAAGGCAACAACAAAGGATAGTGCGTGCAACCTAAAATAAGGGTATCAATCAATGGGTCTTTCTGAAATAGGTTTTCAAGATTTTTCCTGACAAAATAGGCTGCACCGTCTGATTCATATTCTTTGTTTTCAATTAACGGCACCCATAAAGGGCAAGCCTCTCCTGTAATTGTTATATCTGGAAAAAGCTTATGTGTCTCAATCGGGTAGGACTCAGACTGGATTGTTCCTATCGTACCTATTAAGCCGACGTGTCTGGATATTGTGAGTGAGCCCAGTGCCTCAACGGTTGGCCGCAAAACACCCAATACGCGAAGGTCAGGATCAAGATGAGGCAAGTCGAGCTGTTGAATGCTGCGCAGCGCTTTTGCGGATGCGGTGTTGCAAGCCAAAATCACCAATGGACACTTCTTTTCAAATAAATAAAGTACGGCCTCCCTGGTAAATTCATATACCATATCAAACGACCTGTTTCCATAAGGCGCACGCGCATTATCTCCTAAATACAAATAATCATATTCGGGTAATTTCTTACGAAACTCTTCCAGAATAGTCAATCCGCCATAACCAGAATCAAAAACACCAATAGGACCAAGGGCACTCATGATGATCTTTTTTATTTATATAAAAAAGAAAAGGATGATTTGCACCATCCTTTCTTTTATGAAATATGAAGTTTATTTCAAATTCAATTTTGCCCGTATCAGGTTGGTAACATCCACACATTTATCAACAGACCAATACATCAAATCGGCATTGGCCGAAGTATCAAAAATATATATAAAGTTATTCTCCTGTCCAACAGCCTTTACTGCATTCATCAGCTTCAAATTGATCGGAGTAATTAAATCCTGCTGTTGTTTTTGAATATCTTTTTGGGAATCCTGAATAAAAGATGACAGACGCTGTTGCAATTCATCAATTTCAGCCATACGGCGTGTTTTAATAGATTCCGGAAGACTATCACGTACAGCTACAAAGTCTGAACCTTTCTTCTGGTATTCTTCCTTCATATTTGTATATTCGGTTTCATATCTTTTAGACAAATCATCCAACTTTTTAGATGCAGCTACCGTTTCTGGCATGCTCATAAAGATTTTGGAACGGTCAAAGTATCCAAATTTCAGGTCTTGGGCCATTACACAGAAAGGCAGTATAAGGGCAATGGCAATAAGTAATTTTTTAGTCATGATTTTTTTGTTACGATTATTTTAATATATCTGTTTTAATATCCCAGTTTTTTTAAAACCTCTTCGCTAATATCAATCTTTGGAGATGCAAAGATTATATCTGAGCCGGAGGCACGATCCAGAATCAAAGAATAGCCCTTCTCTTCCGACAATTCTTTTACAGCGTTATAAATTTCATCCTGAATAGGATTCAGCAAGCTTTCACGTTTTTTGAACAACTCTCCTTCAGAACCGAAATAAGTTTTCTTCAAATCAGCAGCAGCCTTTTCCTTGGCCAGTATCTCAGCTTCACGCTTTGTTTTTAGATCATCAGAAAGATAGACCATCTCCGATTGATATTTTGTATATAAGTCCTTGGCTCCTTTGGTAAGGGCGTCAACCTCTGCCTGCCACTTTTTTGAGACTTGGCTAAGTTGATCGTTTGCCATTTCATATGCCGGAATTTTCTTAAGGATATATTCCATATCAACCAAAGCAACTTTTTGCGCAAAACAATTTATGCTTCCTGTTAAAAGAGCAAAAAGTATAAAAAACTTCTTTATCATAGCTCCACTTTTATATTATCCACAGGGTCAAAAATACAATTAAATTTTTAACATCTGAATACCGTTAACATTTTTTTTTACAAGCCTCAGTTCAGATTTAGAATTCCTGACCAATGATAAAGTGGAATCTGCTTCCGCTTCGCGATGTACTTGAGCTGGTGGCTTTATCAAATCCATAAGCCCAGTCTATCCCCATAAGACCGACCATAGGCAGATAGAGACGGACACCAACACCTGCTGATCGTTTTAACTCGAAAGGATTCCACACTTTTGCAACAGACCACAAATTTCCGGCTTCAAGAAATGTAAGTCCATAAATAGTTGTTGATGTTTGCATCATAAGTGGATAATGCAGCTCCAGACAAAGTCGTTCATATATGTTGCTGGTCCCGAGCGCACCATTTTCGTAACCCCTGAATGCTACCGTTTCATAGGTATAGGTACTACTATAACCTGTTGTTCCGTCACCTCCCATATAAAAAGCACCAAACGGAGAAAGTTTATATTTATCATAGTAACCGATATAGCCCATATCAAATCTTGTCATTAAAATCAGCTTTTTATCTGATGTCACAGGCGTATAAGTTTTACTTTTAAATTTAATCTTATAGTATTCAACCCATTTGTAAAGTTCTTCTGTAGTCATTTTTGCATAGTCCGCATCATTATATTTATCAAAAGCAGAATAAGGCGGTGTAGCCTGAACAGACAAGGAAAAGTCAGACCCGGAACGCGGGTATAATAATGGACTATCAACCGATTTTCTTGCCAAGGTGGCACCTATGCTCAAATCATTGCACTTACCATTATTTATTACAAAGTAACTCCAGTTTTGCAAACTATAATGTTGATATGACAACTCTCCCGTTAACTGAAAATAGTCATCAGGCCATGTCAATCTTCCTCCAAGAGCGACAGTCAAACCCCACATCTTCAGATATTTGCTTGGATCCAGTTCAGATAAATAAGAATTGGAATAAGCTGAAGAATAGCTACTATATAAACTACTGTAATAATTACTGGAAGAATTGGTATAACGGGAACTCACATCCGTCTGATGTGAATAAAAACCTGAAACCTGTAATGAATTGGGCCGCTTTCCACCTAACCATGGCTCAAGAAAAGAAAAGCTGTATGAACTATAATAATTCCCGTTTGTGCTTCCGGTTATTGAAAAAGTCTCACCGTCTCCTTGCGGCAAAACCTTGTATGTCCCGATGTTAAGCAAGTTTTTAATAGAAAAATTAGTAAATTTCAAGCTTACCGATCCAACAATACCTGTAGAACCCCAACCAGCCGAAAATTGAATCTGGTCATTGTTCTTTGGCGTAAGATTCATATCAATATCTACCGTTCCGGACTCGCGATCAGGTACAGGAACAGGATTGATATTTTCAGGGTCAAAGAATCCCATTTGCTGAATTTCACGGGCTGAACGTATTATTTCTGCTTTACTAAACAATGCTCCAGGTTTTACACGCAATTCACGTCTGACCACTTCTTCATAAACCCTGTCGTTACCATTAATGTTTACACGATTAATCGTTGCCTGTTTGCCTTCCACAATACGCAATTCAAGATCTATTGAATCTCCATCAACTTTAACTTCGACAGGATCAATATTATAAAAAAGATAGCCATTGTCCTGATACAGATTAGAAACAGCATCTTCATCCTTAGAATTAGTCAAACGTTCATCCAATCTCTTTTGATTATACACATCTCCCCGCTGAATCTGCAAAAACCGGTTCAACTGATCAGCAGAATATACGACATTACCCACCCAATTAATATTGCGATGATAATACTTCTGACCTTCACTTATTTTCAAATACACATTGACAGACTTATCATTAAAGCGATACACGGTATCTTCAACAATCACGGCATCTCTGTAACCATATTCATTGTATTTTTCAATTACTGCAACTTTATCCTTATCATATTCAGCTTGAACAAATTTCTTGGTACGAAAAAGATTTTCCAGTTTTCCCTTTTGATTTGTCTTTGTCATTGCACGGCTAATCTGAAAATCACTTAATGCCTCATTCCCGTCAATTATCAATTGATGGACTTTAATCTTATCTTTCCGGTCAACGTTTATTTCGACAATAATCTGATTTTTATCAGCAGGATCCTCTTTTTGAATAATATCGACAGAGGCATTGGTAAACCCTTTCTTGTCATAATGCTTTTTTATCATTGTTTTGGCCCGGTCTGCAATATTCGGAGTTATTTGATTTCCAACCACCAAACCCAAATTGGGTTCGAGCTCCTCTTTATCGGATTTTTTTATTCCATTGTACTTTATAGCTGAAATACGCGGGCGGGGACTTAATTTGATTTCCAACCATACTTGATTGCCTTCAATTTTCGTCACCAGTATTTTAACGTCTGAAAACAGACCATTTTTCCAGTAACGCTTCAAGGCATCTGTGATGTCATCACCCGGAATTTTAACAACTTGCCCAATACTTAGGCCGGACAATCCAACCAAAACGGAACTTTCATAATTATCCACACCCGTCACAGTTATATCAGCGATTTTACATTCTCTTGGCGAAGAATAATAAATTTTAGGAATATTGTTATCGGATGAATCCGCTTTCAGGGATGTGACTGCTTCCACTTTTTGTACGCAAAAAAACAATACATTCAGGATACAGACAGAAGCAAGAATTTTTCTAAACATAATAGGCATCAGGGTTGTCTAATTTTTGACTTGTTCGCTCGTTTTACCAAATCGTCTTTCACGGGATTGAAACGAATAAATTGCTTCAAAAAATTCTTCCTTTCTAAAGACAGGCCAAGGCGTTTCAGTAAAATATAATTCTGAATAGGCAAGCTGCCACATGAGAAAATTGCTGATACGCAATTCTCCACCTGTACGGATAAGCAAGTCTGGTTCAGGGTAATTCTTTGTTGTCAGACGCTCGGAAAACAATTTTTCATTTATATCTTCTTCAAGCAATTTATTTTCTTTGACATCGTGCGCTATTGATTTTGCAGCTTCGGTTATCTCCCATCTGGATGAATAACTTAACGCCAAAATAAGCGTTAATTTATCACCCTTTGATGTATCATTAATGCATTTTAAAGCCTTATTACGAACATTTTCAGGTAAACGGTACAAATCCCCTATTACCTCAAATCGAACGCCAAAATCAATCATGTCAGATGTCTGACTATCTATCGTATGTATCATTAGATCCATCAATCCTAAAACCTCAGATTCAGGACGATTCCAATTTTCTGTTGAAAAGCCATATAATGTCAAATAAGAAACGCCGGCCTCTCTGGCTGCTTCAGAAATATAACGTACAGACACAGCACCTTCCATGTGTCCATAAGAACGGTCTTTCCCCAGGCTTTTCGCCCACCGGCCATTTCCATCCATAATTATAGCAACATGCTTCGGTACATGTGTTTTATCAATCTTATCCAAATATGACATGCTCATCTAAAACATTTTGACCCAACTCCATATATGTCATAACTAATATATATCATCAGGATAGAATACCAATCCTTATTTTTATTCCAGGCCCCACTTGCCGACCAAGGGTCTTTCAGCTGAAAGCCTGAAGAATTATTCACAAAATCCAAATCATCCGCATAAGTCTTTATGAAAGACCATTCACATCCAATATTCATTCGTGGTAAAGTCTTTGCTTTTATCCCCAAACCGAACGGGAGATTGGCACAAACCTTACGGCGATCTGCCTTATACCCTGTCATTCCTACTCCCATAAAGACATAAGGGGAAATGCGGCTGGCTCCGGGCAAATATTCCACAGCACCATAATTATAGAAATTCATTTCAAGCTGTATACCTGCATCATATACAGATCGATTAAAACTTACTTCTTCCCCATTCAAATATGAAGTTGCAAAACCCGCAGTCGAACCAGAAATGCCTGCAACAAGCGCATTGGCTTTTATAGAGAAACGTTCATCTATATGATACCTTGCAAGAGCTCCATAGGTAAAATGATTGCATTTAAACAATTCATTCTGATTTGCATCTCCCATATAAAAAGAACTACCTCCCAAAAGGCCAACTTCCATACGATATAATTGTCCTTTCATGCCCACTGGCAACAAAAGAAAAAACACGACTAAAAGCAAAACTACAAATATCTTTGGTTGTTCCATGCGTCACTCAGCTTTTCAACATAAACGCAAAAAAACGACTTTCAGTATTTAAACTGTTTTTTACTTCATTCACCAGCGAGCAAAAACCATTTTATTAAGGTAAGCTTTCCATATATCCGGGCTTACATTACCCATACTGCTGGAGCCACCAAAAATCCATATAAACTCACGATCCTTATTATTTTTATTATTATATAACGGGCCCGCCTTTTGCTCCACATATACGCTTGAATAAGCCAAGCCGGTATGCATTATACTATTGCTGAAGTTCCAGCTGGCTGGAGCCACAGCCCAACCTAATCCCCAGTCGGCAGAGACATGAAAATCCTTGTAATATAAACCTAATGAGTCAATACCACCGAAACAGACCAAAGTATCGTTGTAGTAAAACAGAGATGCTCCTTTTCTTTGTACAGGAGGTTTGGTAATATCATTATAGTCATGGATAGAATACCAGTCAAGACCATTTTCCGTTGACCAGACGGAAGTGCAAAAACGGCCATCCGCTTTCAAGCCGGTCGCAACAGTATAAAACTCAACACCAGTCACGGTGGTCCCCTTTATTGATGCACCTTCACTTATCGGAAATTCAGAGCTGACAGCACTGCTTCCATAAGTCCAGTTAATACCATCCACACTCCTAACAGGATAAATGATTCCTGAAGAATCAGCCAGACCTATAAGGTATATACTATCTTTCTCGGTGATATATTTTCTTTTAATCTGCCCAAACAGGGTTATTAAGTTCGTTTTTATAACATTATTACTTGCATCTTTTACTATGTCCCAGGAAAGACCATCTTGGGATCTGTACAATTGACCAGCCTTTGAAACGATATAATACATCGAATTGTACTTGCAAAGCGAACTTAAATTAACATTTTCAGTAATACCGGTAATCGTCTGCGATGTCCAGCTTAAGCCTCCGTCATTTGAGGAATGGGCACTCATTCCACCGGCACTTAGCGCAAAATAGTTCCGGAAAGATTCCTTATCGTTTTCATTCGAAAGAAGCATTTTATTCATCGGCGCATCTGTAGGAAATACATTCGACTGTTTATGCAGAATCATTGAATCAGGATCAACCTGATGAACATTCACATGAATTCTATAATAGCGGGTATATAAACCATCTGAAGATGTGTTCTTTAAAAGCACAGGATATTTAAAACTTATTGTATCATGAGCCGCTTTATCTCCCCATATCGAATCGTTCATATAAATATTCCCATCGGTCGTCTCTAAAGTCAAAGATGGTAACAAATGATCTGTTTTTCTACCATATGGAAGAGAATCGAGATTATATATCTGGCCAGTATCAGTAAGCTGGTCTATATTAAATACATAGTCCTGAATGTTTGGGCAAGTATCTTGTGCAGCAAAAGAAAAAGCCTTAACATTTGCTGAATAGTAAGCGCGCTCCGTAAAATTATCTAAACAGGATATAAAAAGCCCTGAAAAAATAACAGTAATGATTAACAGGGAGTTCTTTTTTTTCATCATAATAAAAAATTTACATGCAAGCGAACTTTCAAATGTGATAAATTTCTTTGGTCATTTTATTTATCAGGCTGTTTAATTAGCAAAAGTAGTAAGATTTTTATTTTTTGAGGGTATGATCCTCAAGTTTTATGAAAATTTAGGTATGCGACCCTATTTCTTACGTTTAACCGAAAAAAACTATTGTTTCCCTTTAAGGTCTTTACCCCATCGCATCATTCAACTCTACGATAAACCCGAATTGACCTTGAATTTTTACCCACACCAAACAGATGGTCTTCCATTACTGTATGAGAGAGATCAGATATATCAGGTACAGAAACGCCTTTGTCAATATGTAGAGCTGAAGTCTCAACATGAATTTCATTCCACAATCCGGACTTTAAAAAAGAATCAAGTAAAAACGCCCCGCCTTCCACGAGAAGCGTATGGATATTAAGTGTATATAATTTATCTATAATCTGTTCAACGACTGAAGTTTCAAAATCAAGATGGATCCAGGATATATTCCCTTTCTTACTTGAAGGCTTTTCCGTAAAAACAATCGTTTGAATTTCACCATTTAGCAAATTGTAATCCACAGGTAAAATCAGACCTCTGTCAATCAGCATTCTGATCGGATTATTCCCAGTCCAGGCACGCACATTTAACGATGGGTTGTCCAAAACAGCCGTTTTTGTACCCACCAGAATGGCATCACATTCTGAACGCAGTTTATGGGATATGAGTTGCGTAAATGAAGTAGAAATCTTTAATGCGCAGTTTTGCTCGCCTGGTACTCTGGAAATGTCCATAAAACCGTCAGCAGTTTGCGCCCATTTTAAAATAACATAGGGACGCTTATTTATAAAAAAGTTGAAATATGCACGGTTCAAATCCAAACATGCTGCTTCTTCAACACCAAGCGTAACATGAATGCCTGCAGCCCTTAATCTGGAAACGCCCTTGCCTGCAACCAAGGGGCAGGCGTCAACACTGCCAATCACAACACGTGGAATATGCTTATCTATGATCAAGTCTGCACAGGGAGGCGTTTTTCCGTAATGGGAACAAGGCTCCAGGTTTACATAAAGTGTTGATTCTTTCAACAGATCAGGATCTATAACAGAACGAATGGCATTCGGCTCAGCATGAAGTTCTCCTGCTTTACGATGCCAGCCCTCACCAATAATCTTTCCTTTATGGACGACTACGGCTCCCACCATAGGATTTGGAGCACAAGTTGCTTTTCCATTGAGAGCCAATTGCAAGCAGCGCTTCATAAATATTTGGTCAATAGAATAATCTGGCACGTCCAAATTTTATTATTTTATATACAGTCTTTTTCTGTTCTGGATTTTTTCTTAAAGAAAAAAACCGTAGTTTTGTAAACTAATTGTTAAACATGCAACATTTTTTATCCCACATAAAGACTGAACTCAAATCCATTTTCCCGGAAAATGAACTAAAAGCGATAACCCGGTTACTTCTGGAAAAAATAGCAGGAATAAGTAGTGTGCAATTTTACAGTGACAAAGATATAAAAATTCCAGAAGCCGTAAGAAATAAACTATATTCGGCAATTGATCTTCTTGCTAAAGGAGAACCAGTACAATATATTCTTGGAGAAACTGAATTTTACGGGCTTAATTTTAAAGTTAAGCCAGGAGTGTTAATTCCAAGACCTGAAACAGAAGAAATTGTTGAGCTTATTCTTAAAGATATAGGAAAACCATATAATAAAACATCACTCAAAATTTTAGATATTGGTACGGGTAGCGGATGTATCGCAATTGCCCTGGCAAAAAATATTTCAGAAGCAAAAGTTATGGCATGGGATATTTCTGAAGAAGCTTTACATGTTGCACAAGAAAATGCAGTTTATAATGATGTAGACATTAATTTCCATAAAGCAGACATACTATCGTATAAACCAGACTTTCATACAGATAGAAATATAGATATTATTGTAAGCAATCCTCCTTATGTCTGTCGGAGTGAACAGGCAGAAATGAAAATACAGGTTCTGGATTATGAACCGCACCTGGCTCTTTTTGTAAATGATGAAGATCCTTTGATCTTCTATCGCACCATTACACTTTTAGCACTTAAAATGCTCAAAAAAGGAGGATGCCTTTATTTTGAAATTAATAGCCGTTTTGGTACGGAGACTTTAAATTTGGTCAAAAAAAACCCTTTCAGGGAAGTTAGATTATTTAAGGATCTGTCCGGAAAGAACCGGATAATCAAAGCTGTTTTATAAATTTCCGCAAAACTATAAAGAATATTTCAATGAGTAATTTTTCTGAAGCATTGGTTTTTGCCGCTTCCTATTGTTCAATTTCCGAACATTGCGAATCAGAGGTTCTAAGTAAAATATCAAGATTCGGACTTGCCCCAGAAGATCAGAAAAATCTAATTCAACGTCTTAAGAAAGAAAACTTTATCAATGAAAAACGTTTTGTCAAAGCCTTTGTCAATGACAAGTTTCGGATAAACAAATGGGGTCGGATAAAAATCAGGTTTCTGCTCAAACAAAAAGGTATTCAGACAGAAATAATTGACGAAGGCCTTGCTCAAATTCCAGAACCAGAATATCATGATATGATCTTTAAACTTTTAAAGGAAAAACGTCCTGCTATCAAAAGCAAGAATGCCTATGAATTAAGAAGTAAAATGATTCGGTTTGCATCTGGGAAAGGCTTTGAACTTTCCGCTATTACATATTGTCTTAAGGAACTGGATATTGCCGATGAATAAACTTTTGAGCACATGAACCGTTTTGCTGGTATTGTTTCTGATCTGTTAAATCTGGCGTGGCCAAATCTTTGTCTGCTTTGTGACAGGCCTTTGGTAGAGGGAGAAAAACACCTTTGTCTTCATTGTTTGTACGATTTGCCAAAAACGGATTTCAAATCTTTCGTAATAAATCCTGCCGCTGATCGTTTCCTGGGAAAAATTCCCTTTGAGAAAGCTGCAGCCGGATATCATTATCAAAAAGAATCGAATATCCAGAAAGTATTGGAGCTGATTAAATACCAGGGAGAAAAAGAGTTGGGAGAGAAACTGACAAGTTTTGCCGGAGCAAAACTTCTTGACAAGGGTTTCTTTGAAGACATCGACATTCTGATGCCGGTACCTTTGCACCCTGAAAAAGCAAAAAGACGAGGCTATAACCAAAGTGAATGGATTGCGAAAGGGCTCTCCAAAGTGAGTGGCATTCCTTTAGATACAAACAATTTACAACGCCATATACAAAATCCGACTCAAACAACAAAAAGCATTTGGGAACGTTGGCAAAATGTTCAAGGCCATTTCATTCTCAATAATCCAACGGCATTTAAAGACAAACACATACTATTAATTGATGATGTTCTGACCAGCGGATCTACACTCGAAGCATGCGGACAAGCAATACAGAAAGTAGCTGAAGCTAAAATTTCTTTTTTTGCCTTGGCCATGGCTTAGTTTTTTGTTTATATCAAACAAAAAACGTATTTTTAACATGCTTTAGTTTTAAAAACATGCTATTGGAAACTACATGAAATGGATTATTTGCCTTTTCATCTTTTCTTTTTTATTATTTTCCCTGCGGGTTTCATCTGAAGAGACCGTTAAACACGATAATAACCTTGGCGTTTTGCCTGCTGTATCTTTTAGCACAGATGATGGTTTTCAATACGGAGCCATATTGAATCTGTTCAATTATGGTGACGGTAGCAGATATCCGGTATATAATTATTCCACATATTTGGAACTCTCCCGCTATACAAAAGGCAGCAGTTTATGCCGTCTTTACTTTGACACCGATAAATTATTTCCAAGAATCCGTTGTTTTATTGATTTAACTTATTTGGCGGAAGATTTTCTTGACTTTTATGGATACAATGGATACCAAAGCATCTATTCTCCCGAATACATATCCAACAACCAGTATTTCTATAAAATGTCTCAAAAACAGCTCAAGATGATAATTGACTTAAAAGGGAACCTGCCTGTTAACAACTTGTTTTGGCTTGCCAGTTACAATCTAATAAGATACCGTGATGGATCAGTTGATTATACTCAAATAAACAAAGAGAAAAGCGGAAATGACCAGATTGAACCAGGAGGAAGTCTTTACGAAAAATACGTTGACTGGGGGCTAATCAGCAATAGGGAAGCAAAAGGAGGCACTGTCAGTGCCATTAAAGCCGGTCTGGTCTATGACACAAGAAATGCATTAAATAATCCTGACAAAGGATTGTATACAGAAGCACTGATAGAAATGGCACCCGGTTTCATGAATAAAAATCCCTATACTCAATACGCTATCATACACCGGCAATATCAACGTATTCTAAAAAACAAGTTGAATATTGCCGTGAGGCTTGGTGTTCAGGGAAAGATCGGAGAAAATTCAGTTCCCTATTTCAGGCGAACACAATTAATCTCGCCTTTTGCTAAAAGAACCAATGTGACTGGATTTGGAGGAGCCAATAGCATGAGGGGGATTTTAAAGAATCGAGTTACCGGTGATGCTGTTGCTCTGGGAAATTTTGAATTACGATGGAAAATTTCTTCGTTCCGGCTTATTAATCAAAACTTTTACATTGGGCTAAATAGTTTCTTCGATACAGGCATTGTTCTTGATCCGATCAATTTATCCAAAGTCCCGGAAGCCGATAAAAATTTATATTTTGACTTAAATAAAAAAGACCGTTTCCACTCTTCAACCGGAGGTGGCTTGAAATTAGTCATGAATGAAAATTTTATCGTCTCAGCAGAATTTGGTAAAGCTTTAAATAAACAGGACGGGGCCAATATGGGAAGCTATATGGACCTAAATTATTTGTTTTAAGAACAAAACAAATTTTTCAAACTTGATGTAGTACTTGTTTCTGAATCATTGTTTACTTTTGTCATGGATTCCGAAAGCTAAAACTTTCCCTTTTATATTTTATAAAAATGAAAAAGACAGAACGAATTATTGCCGAAAAATTGCTAAAGATCAAGGCCGTAAAACTTCAGCCATCAAACCCGTTCACATGGGCTTCAGGTTGGAGATCCCCCATCTATTGTGATAATCGTAAAACATTATCTTATCCTCAATTGCGTAATTTTATTAAATTGGAGCTTGCACATCTTATTCGTGAAAAATATGAACAAGTTGATGCTATTGCCGGCGTAGCTACAGGAGCTATTGCACAGGGAGCCATGGTTGCTGAAGAATTGGGCTTGCCTTTTGTTTATGTTCGTTCCTCTCCAAAAGATCATGGCTTGGAAAACCGGATTGAAGGAGACTTGAAACCTGGTATGAAAGTAGTTGTAATCGAAGATCTTATATCTACCGGTTCCAGTAGCCTAAAAGCAGTCGAAGCGATTCGTTCTGATGGCAGCGAAGTTGTTGGCATGCTTGCAATCTTTACCTATGGATTTTCTGTCGCTGAAGAAGCTTTTAAAAAGGCAAGAGTCGAACTTACCACCTTAAGCAATTATGATGCCGTATTGGAGATTGCGTTATCAACTAAATACATCCATGAGTCTGAGTTAAATGCCTTGCAAGAATGGCGTAAATCTCCCGCGACCTGGTTACCCAAATAAACCCACCAAACCTCTTAACATGACAGATTTCGCTAGTAATATTCAGAAAATACCTTATGACGCAAACCGTGTTTATACAAAACTCTCTGATCTAAAGAACCTCGAGAAAATCCAGGATCTTCTGACAAAGGAGAATATTAAAGATTTTTCTTTTGATTCAGACTCATGCAGTTTTCAGGCTGATAAAATTGGCAGAATTGCATTACGGATCATTGAGCGCGAGCCGGGAAAAACCGTCAAACTAATTTCTGAGCAATCACCTGTACCTTTTACATGTTGGATTCAGCTAAATGAAGTAGCCACAAATGACACGAGACTCAAATTGACTATTAGAGCTGACATCCCGTTTATGTTCAAGAAGATGATTTCAAAACCTTTAGAAGAAGGAATCTGTAAAATAGCTGAAGTTCTGGCTTCCTTTCCCTATTAAACAATAAGAAAATGAAACTTTGGGATAAAAGTATATCTGTCGATAAAGAAATTGAGCGTTTTACGATCGGGAAGGATACTGAATTGGATTTATTCTTGGCCAAATACGATGTATTAGGTTCAATGGCTCATATCACCATGCTCGAGAGTATTGGGCTACTGACCAGCGATGAATTGTCACAGCTCCTGGTAGAATTAAAGAAAATATATAAGTTGGCTGAAAACGGTGATTTTGTCATCGAAGAGGGTATTGAGGATGTGCATTCTCAGGTAGAGTTAATGCTAACCCGGGAATTAGGCGACACCGGAAAAAAGATTCATAGCGGACGCTCCAGAAATGATCAGGTTTTGCTGGACATGAAGCTATTTACACGTTCAGCCATTCATGATGTTTATGATGCGGTTGGAGATCTCTTTGATGTCCTGATAGACCAGAGCGAACGTTATAAATCTGTCTTGATGCCGGGTTATACGCATCTTCAGATTGCCATGCCTTCTTCCTTTGGCTTATGGTTCGGTGCTTATGCGGAATCTTTGGCTGACGACTTACAGATACTCCAGGCTGCATTCAAGGTTTGCAACAGGAACCCATTGGGTTCTGCGGCCGGATATGGATCATCATTCCCGCTAAACCGCCAAATGACAACAGATCTTCTTGGCTTCGACGGCTTAAACTATAATGTTATTTATGCCCAGATGGGGAGAGGCAAAATGGAACGAACGGTCTCCTATGCTTTGGCATCAATTGCTGCTACTGTAGCAAAACTGGCCTTTGATGCCTGCATGTTCACCTGTCAGAATTTCAATTTTATCAAGTTGCCTGCTCAATATACGACCGGTTCAAGTATTATGCCTCATAAAAAAAATCCAGATGTTTTTGAACTCACCCGTGCAAAATGCAATAGAATACAGACTCTGCCTCAACAAATCTCCGGCATTATCAACAATCTTCCATCGGGCTATTTCAGAGATCTTCAAATAATAAAAGAAATTTTCATCCCAAGTTTTGCCGAATTACTGGACTGCCTTAAGATGACCACCTCTATGATGGCTCAAATTGAAGTGAACACGCACATATTGGATGATGACAAATATGTGAATATCTTTAGTGTTGAAGAGGCAAACCAAAAAGCTTTAAATGGAATACCCTTTAGAGATGCATACAAACAAGTTGGTTTGGAAATCGAAGCCGGCAATTTCCACCCGTCAAAAGTTTTGAATCATACACATGAAGGTAGTATAGGTAATCTCTGCAATAAAGAAATCAGATTGTATAAACAAACAGTTTCTTCCGGATTCCATTTTGAAAAAATCGAAGAAGCCAAAAGAAAGCTTTTAGGACGTTAAATTAAAAAAGCAAAAGGATAGTTCTAAGTGGAGCGACACGCGTGGCACACATAAAAAATGGTCACCCAAACAGATTGGGTGACCATTTTTTATGATCTAAAACAAGATAATCCTTATTTCTTTAAACCGTCGTCATAATCATCATCCGTAATTCCAAGTTGCTTTTTCTCAATTTCATAGTTAATTGGAACTGCGATAAACAAGGTAGAATAAGTACCCGTAATAATTCCAATCATCATCGTAAATGCAAATCCACGGATTGTTTCTCCACCGAAGAGGAAAATAGCCAGAACACAAAAGAATGTTGCACCTGAAGTATTAACAGTTCGGGCCAATGTTTGGTTAAGAGCCTCATTCAATATCCGCTTCTTGTTTCGTTTTGGATAATACCCAAGGTTTTCACGTACACGGTCAAAGATTACCACAGTATCCATCACAGAATAACCGACAATAGTCAAGATTGCACCAATAAATATTTGATCAATTTCCAAAGAGAATGGTAAAATACCCCAAAACAAAGAATAAAAACCGACAACCAAAATCACATCATGAGTAAGAGATGCGATTGTTCCAGCACTAAAGCCAATATTACGAAATCTCATAAATATATATAAGCCAATCATAAGGATCGCAAAGGTAACGGCCAATAACGCTGAGGATTTAACATCGTTGGCTATTGTTGCACCTACCTTTTGTGAACTTACTATATTTGAAGCAACAAATTCCGCTTCTGTCAGATTCTTGCCCAAATAAGGTTTTAATCCTTTATAGAGGGCTCCTTCAATCTCTCTACCTGCCAAATCGCTATTATCTTCGATTTTGTAATTTGTAGTAACACGAACCTGATTTTTATTACCAATGGTAATAACCGACGTCGAAGCACCTTTAAAGTAGGGTTCTATATTTTTAAGAATCTGATCCGTCTCAACCGGTTGTTCAAAACGAACAATATAATTTCGTCCCCCAGAGAAATCCACACCTTCACTGAAGCCCCTGAATATCATAGATATCACACAGATCGATAAAATAGTTCCTGAAAAAATATAACCATATTTCCGTAAACCGATAAAGTTTATATTCGTATGAGTCAACCAGTTCTTCGTCAATTTTGTGCAATAATCTTCATTCTGTAATTTATCCCTGGAAATAAGTGCATTATAAATCAAGTGTGTAAGAAATACACCGGTAAAAACAGAGGTTATAGTACCTATAATCAGAGTGGTTGCAAAACCTCTAATAGGACCTGTTCCAAAGTAGTACAATATAGCACCAGTCAATAAGATGGTGAGATTACTATCCAAGATAGCAGAAAACGCCATCTTATAACCAGCATCAATGGCCTTTTTCATTGGTTTCCCCGACTTCAATTCCTCTTTGATACGTTCATAAATAAGCACATTCGCATCAACAGCCATACCCAATGTCAGCACAATACCTGCAATACCAGGCAATGTCAGGACGGCCTGAAAAGAGGCCAGAATACCAAGCAGAAAGAATACATTGATCAGCAAACTAGCATCTACGATAAGTCCTGGAACAAGTCCGTAACAGATTTGCATATATATTAGGACAATAATAAATGCAATCAAAAAGGAAATAAACCCCGAATTGATAGCTTCCTGACCTAAAGACGGACCGACAACATCTTCGGAAATAATATGTGTAGGAGCAGGCATTTTACCTGACTTCAATACGTTGGCCAAATCTTTTGCTTCAGCGGCAGTGAAACGACCTGTAATTTCAGAACTACCACCATTAATCTCACCTTGTACACGCGGATAAGAATAAGCATACCCATCAAGGACAATGGCAATACTCCTGCCTACATTGTCTTTTGTCAAACGAGCCCAGGCTTTTGTTCCTTCCGCATTCATGGACATATTCACTTTTGCAGAACCGGTATTTTGCTGGAAATCATCAGAAGCATCAGTTATGACGCTACCCTGTAAGGCAGGACTTCCATCCCTGTTGGTTACTTTTAAAGCAATCAACTCAAACAATGGCGTTTTTTTGTCAACTGAGTTCACCGACCAAACAAATTTCAGGTCGCGAGGCAAGGACATCTTCACTTGCGGATTATTCAGATAGCTATCCACCATCGCCGTATCACGACCATAGGCATAGCCGATAACAGGACCTGATCCCACACCATTTTTAGTTTGGTTTACCTGAAGAACAGAAAACAAAGGATAATCCTTTTTCCATTGTTCAGCAGACTTGCTGGTCCCAGTCGTGTCAGTTTTACCCAATTTAGAAAGTAATTTATTGCTTTCTGAAGTATTTTTGGAAGTATCAGCCTGTGCACCGGTCTTTGAAGAGGCAAGTCCTAAAGTCTTCTTTGTCGAATCGGCCGAAACCGCCTTAACTTTCATATCACGTATGATATTGTTTGCATTGAGCAAAGACTCATAGACTTCACTGACTTCATAGGTCTCCCAAAATTCCAGATTGGCGGAACCTTGTAATAATTTACGAACACGTTCAGGTTCCTTAATACCAGGAAGTTCAACCAATATACGTCCGCTTGCCCCCAATTGCTGCAGGTTTGGCTGAACAACACCAAAACGGTCAATACGAGTACGCAAAACGTTAAAAGAGTTTTGAATAGCACTCTGAACATCTTTGCGGAGAACTGCAATCACATCCGCATCCGAAGTCTGCGGATCTATTCGTCCTTTCATCGCAAAAGTGCTGAAAACGGCTGATAAACGGGCACCGGGATCTAATTTCTTATACTCTTCAACAAACAGGTCAATATAATTTTTTTGACTGACTTTCTCGCGTTGTGAAGCTAACGTCAATGCTTTGTTGAAATTCTTATCAGGATTATTGTTGGAAAGCGAACGAATAATATCCGGAACAGAAACTTCCAGAATCACATTCATTCCTCCTTTTAAATCAAGTCCTAAATTGATAACTTTTTCACGACATTCGGCATAAGTCAGGCCCATATAAACTTTTTCCGTGGCTAAAGAATCCAAATAATACGCCAACTTAGTTTTATCCCCCTGCGCAATCTTTTCCGCATTTTTCTCAATATGGTTATCCACAAGAGAAAAAGACAGATAGTATGCGCTGACAAGAGCCAATAGTATCGCAAAAATCCTTACAAATCCTTTGTTCTGCATGTTAAACTTCTTTTATTGTTGTGATTTCTATTAGATTTTTCATATAAGTTGCAAAGATATACTATTTTTTTATTGTATTGAATGAACAAGTTAAAAAAATAGAACCTACTGCGTTTAAGAAAAGCGTATAGATTCAGATAAACCACTATAGAATTGCAATACAAAGTCATAAAAAGAGTTATAAATAAAAATCTTTGGTTGATATTTAATGTCTCTTGATTCTTTTATATCTTTGAATTGTAGAAAGAGTGCTTTTAATTCTCTCAAAAACAAGTTTATTTCTGATGAATGCGAAAGATGCTAACCGTAAAAATGCAGGAAAGGTTACTCAATTAATAACCCGGCTATTTTTACCGATAATGCTTGTCTGCCTGATTGATTGCAGTAGCAATGAATCGGATATACCGATACGTCCGGTTTATATTAAAAGGAATATCTATACATACAGCCTGAGTTCTTATGGATCTTCCCTATATATTATTAAAGCAGTATCTCTGCCCTCGGAAGAAATCGGTTATGGAGGTATTTTGATCATACATGCTTTTGACGGTAACTATTATGCTTTCGATCTTGCCTGCCCTGTTGAAGTCAACGAAAATGTCAGAATTGGGAAACCGGATGGCAGTCTAATCAGTAAATGTGATTCTTGCGGCGAAAGATATGATTTGAGTTTTGGGTTGGGCACGCCGCTCAACCATATTTCAAAACAACCCTTGAAGCGTTATACAGTTAGTACGGATGACTATAACAATATAATTGTGACCAAATAATGCATTATGCGATACCGAATATATTTTGTTCTTATTTTTGAATTTTTGTTTGTCTTTTATACTGGAAAAAACTTATCTTTGCGCCCGTTATTTGCGAAAGCTATGTCTTTTAAATTGCGAAAATAGCTCAGTTGGTAGAGCGCAACCTTGCCAAGGTTGAGGTCGCGGGTCCGAGTCCCGTTTTTCGCTCAGTGTTGCCCGAATGGTGAAATGGTAGACACGAAGGACTTAAAATCCTTTGGCCATAACGGCTGTGTCGGTTCGACTCCGACTTCGGGTACCATCTATAATAAACCGTAATTGATTCTCTGTCAGTTACGGTTTATTATTTAACTTTTTGCACCATATTATTCGCGCCCTTCAACGTAAATACGGGGCTCTCCGCACCATAAATTTTTAAGCACCCTTAATCTCTTATTTTCCCATTATACATCAAAAACATTGCTTTTCAGCTTAAAATTCATGCATGAATAACTTGAAAAATGAAATTTTGATTAGATTTGTATGCAAATTTTAATAATTAGCCATTATGACACATCGGAAATTTCTTTCATTCGCCTTTGTCCTTATATTTTTCCTGGGAAATAACAACTTCTTGTTTGCCCAGGAAAGACTGTATCCCAATGAATTTCCTTTAAAAGATGTGACACTCCTTGATGGCCCTTTCAAACATGCATGCGACCTGAATATTAAAACGTTGTTAAAATATGATGTTGACCGTTTATTGGCACCATACAGAAAAGAAGCAGGGTTAACGGCCAAAGCCAAGAGTTATGATAACTGGATTGGTCTGGACGGACATATTGCTGGTCACTACTTGTCCGCTTTGGCTATGAATTTTGAAGCAACCGGCAATATAGAATGCAAGAAGCGCATGGATTACATGATTGCCGAACTTAAAGCATGCGAAGCTGCAAATACCGTCAATAATCCTGATTGGGGTAAAGGATACATTGGTGGAGTACCTGAAAGTGCCAAGATCTGGGGTAAACTTCAAAAGGGAGATTTGTCCGCGTACCGTTCTGCATGGGTTCCCTGGTATAACGTTCATAAAATGTACGCAGGATTGAGGGATGCATGGGCCTATACCGGAGACACAGAAGCCAAAGATCTTTTTCTGAAATTTTGTGACTGGGGAATTCAGATTACCAGCTCGCTTGACGATGAACAGATGCAGTCCATGCTGGGTATGGAACAAGGAGGAATGAACGAGATTTTTGCGGATGCCTGGCAAATGACCGGCAAAGAAATATACATGACAGCCGCCAAACGCTTTTCTCACAAGATGTTGCTGGATATGATGTCTCAAGAGGTAGACAAGCTCGACAATCTGCATGCCAATACTCAGGTACCTAAAGCAATTGGATTTGAGCGCATCGCAGAACTTTCACACGATGCCCGGTACGGCAAGGCCGGAAGTTTCTTCTGGGAAACAGTAACGACCAACCGCTCATTGGCTTTTGGTGGAAACAGCAGAAGAGAGTCTTTTCCAAGTGCAGCGGCATGTACTGATTTTGTAAACGATGTAGAAGGTCCCGAATCCTGCAATACTTACAACATGCTGAAACTGACCGAAGATTTGTTCCGGTTAAATCCAAAGGCAAAGTACGTGGATTTTTATGAAAAAGCACTGTACAATCACATTTTATCCACACAGCATCCGGAACATGGAGGTTATGTCTATTTTACGCCGGCCCGTCCGCGTCATTACCGGGTTTATTCTGCTCCCAACGAAGGTATGTGGTGCTGTGTCGGAAGTGGAATGGAGAACCATGGCAAGTACAATCAGTTTATTTATACCCATTCAAAGGATTCCCTGTTCTTAAATCTATTTATAGCTTCTTCATTGAACTGGAGAGAAAAGAAAATCAGTATCAGGCAAGAAACGACTTTCCCTTACGAAGAACAAACCAAACTCACCGTAATCAATGGTTCAGCCCGTTTTAAACTGATGGTTCGCTACCCGTCCTGGGTGAACGACGGTACCCTAAAAATAACAGTAAATGGCAAGGGAATACGAATAACAGCCAAACCGTCTTCCTACATCTGCATTGAAAGAATCTGGAAAAAAGGCGATGTAATTAAAGTAATATTGCCGATGCACAACAAAATAGAGAAAATGCCCAATGTCCCGAATTACATTGCTTTCATGCATGGCCCAATCTTATTAAGTGCCAAAACAGGGACGGAAGACATGAAAGGATTAATTGCGGATGACAGTCGCTGGGGACATATTGCCAGCGGAGAAAAACTTCCTTTGGACAAAGCACCGACCATTATTGAAGACAATATTGAATCACTTGGCGGTAAATTGACGCCGATTCCAGGTAAGCCCTTGTCTTTTACAGTTTCTCAGATTAAAATGATCAATCCTGTCAAAGTGGTTCTTGAGCCATTCTATACCATCCACGATTCGAGATATGAAATGTATTGGATGACCTTGTCCAATAAAGAATATCATTCCTACCTGGATTCTTTGGCGATTCTGGAAACGCAGAAAATCGAACTTGAGAAACGCACCATAGATTTTGTTGCACCAGGTGAACAGCAACCGGAAGTAGATCATAGCGCGGATAAGCAAAATTCGATCTCCGGGAACTCACAGAATGAATTTTGGCGTAATGCAAGTAATGGTGGCTATTTCAGCTACAAACTCAGCACGAGCAAGGAAACCGGCCTTAGTCTGATGGTACGTTACTGGGGTGCTGAAAGAGGAAACAAGCAATTCGACATCTACATTGATGACGTGAAGTTGGTTTCGGAAAGTATTGGCGGCAAATGGCGGAAGAATGCGTTTCAGAATGTCGAATACGCCATTCCTGACAACCTTGTAAAAGGCAAAGAATCCATTCGTGTTAAATTCCAGACACTTCCTGACAATTCTTCCGGCGGGATTTATTATGTTCGTCTCTTGAGAACAAAAAAAGCAAATTGATTTCCTTAAAGTAAAACAAGGGATCATGGATAGATAAATTTTTTCCTTACATCAGGACATTGAGATTACACCTAAAATATCTTACTAAAAATTAAAACCATGGAACAAACTGCCTGCAGAAAATATTCGTTGCAACTAAGCTTTGAAGAGATACGACTCCCTCCGTTTGAGGATATTTTAGTACTTGGGAGAAAATGTTCCCAAGGTCGTATTGGGGTATACAAATCTTTCGAGCTCCTGGTACCCAACGAATACGAAACATTTGATATTGAAGACGAGCAGGTCGAGTCCGTCTTTATTAATAAAAAGATTTTAAAAAAGATAAATAAAGATATCATTATAGAAGTCCTTAAAGAAAAAGTCTTCCCTTTCATCTCAAACTCAGAAATTATAAAAGTAGATTTTAAGCTTCGAATATACTACGATTTGATGGAGGCTGAATATTAATCATGGAAGATCTGAAGGATTGGCTGATTCATTCCTACCCAACAGCCGAGCCGTTTGTCGGTGTGCAAAGTGTCACGGAATGCCTAAAAAAGAAGCACTACTTGGTTGTTTCTGATCAGGGTAATCCTTGTTATGGGATTCTCACCTCCGATGACCTGCTTGAACATCCGCACAAATTGGTCATTGACTGTATGTCTAAAAAAGAAAATATTCAAATAGACGACCCCTATGAGGTCATTTATAAAAAATTCGAACAATCATCTTCTGAAGCTCTTCCGGTATATAGCGAAGATGGGTTCGTCGGGGTACTCGAAAAGACTTACACATTGGTCAAGTTTAAAGATAAAATTGAGGAGATTAATAAAAAGGTTGAACGACAATCCGATTTAAAAGAATCTATTTTGCACAATTTATATCATGAAGTCAGAACACCGCTCAGCCAGGTTTTGGGCTTTATGAATGTCCTTTCGGAAATAGAGCAGAACGATTCAACAAGCATATTAAAATACCAACATGTCATTCGGAATGGATCCAGGCAGCTTCTTGAGTTTATGAATGAACTTATTGATTTGTCTATTTTGAATTCCGGTGAAAGACTCAACATCTCTTTGAACGAATTTTATCCTGAAAGCATTCTTAACAATCTGATCACTCAATTTGAATCAGACAAAAACACCGAAACGAAAACGACTGTCGGATATATAAAATCCAAAGAAAAGACAATGATCGTATCTGACTATAAACGACTCAGACAAATATTAAGTCATCTTCTGGATCTGTCTATTCACCATTCAAGTGTCGATTGCACTATTCTTATGGGCTACAGGAAACTTCCGGATCAGGAGCATCTCCGCTTCTTTATCAAAAATGAAACGGCTGTTATTGATGATGAACAGTGGCAAATTATTAAAACATCCTACCAGGAAGAAAACAATTTAGATATCAATAATCATAGTTTTTCCTTCGATTTTGCAAAAAAAATAGCAAAACTGCTTCATGGTTCCATTGATCTTGAAATCAATGATCAAAGAAAAATATGCGCCTATGTCACGATTCCATTACGATTAACAATATCAGAGCTGGAATTTGACCAAACCAGCAACAGCATACAACCTTTTAAGCAACTCTATGAGGATTAAAAATCCATGCCTCTAACCCATGAAACGCTCAATTTACACCTATAAATAAGGTCTGCACGTTGAAATAGCGTGCAGACCTTTGTTTTAACCAATACCTGAGAAACCTATTTTTCCTGCTTAATTGAAATACCTGTTATATAAAGCTTCAAAAACTTTTCCATGACGGGCTTCGTCTTTGCACATTTCATGAACCGTATCGTGTATCGCATCCCAATTCAATTGTTTAGCACGTGTGGCAATGCGTTTTTTGTCTGCACAGGCACCCTGTTCGGCATCTTTACGCTTTGCCAGATTTGTTTTTGTATCCCAGACAACATCACCAAGCAATTCTGCGAACTTGGAAGCATGTTCTGCTTCTTCCCAGGCAATTCTCTTGTAAGCTTCCGCAACTTCAGGATAACCCTCACGATCGGCCTGACGACTCATAGCCAGATACATTCCGACTTCTGAACATTCTCCCATGAAATGGTTGTTGAGATCTTTGATCATTTCTTCATCAGAACTCTTGGCAATACCTATTACATGTTCATCCGCAAAGGTCATGGCACCTTCGCTTTCTACTACTTCAACAAACTTACTACCCGGAGCGCCGCATACCGGACATTTTTCAGGAGCAGAGTCTCCTTCATGAACATAACCGCAAACCGGACATCTGAATTTCTTTTTCATTTTTTTTCTTTTAAAAAGTTCATTTATATTTTATTTGGCCAAACAATTCTTGCAAGTACCTTTGTAATAATAGTGTACCTCATCAATGACATGCCCGTCAGGACTTAATCCCATCACCTCTTTTATAGTTGATTCTACAGGCAAATCATAGATCTTCCCGCACTTTCTGCACAGAAAGTGTGCATGCGGGGAAGTGTCACCATCGAAACACACTTTTCCTTCATCAATCGTAAGCATCAGTGCCGCTCCACTTTCAGACAGCAGTTCCAGCGTGTTATAGACTGTCGTTCTGGACAAGGTAGGCATGGCTTCACATAAACTTGTATAGACCTCATCTACGGATGGATGGGTGCGATGCGTCAGCAGGTAATCCATAATCGCAATCCTTTGTACGGAAGGTTTGATCTTAAATGTAATTAGTTTATGATAGGCATCCATCTTTCTTTTGGTGTAATTCATTGTTTGTAATAATTACAATCTTGTAACGCTTTCAAAGATACAGACATTTTTGAATTGAACAAATAAAATCGATTTATTTTTTTCTGTTCCGTATTTTTAACAAAGTCCTTATCCAAACAGAAGAAACACCTTCTGTGTTTCTCTGGTACAGCATGGTGTGTTGCATGGTACAGCGTGGTGTGTCATACAGCACAGCGTGGTGTGTTGCTATGTACACCACGCTGTGTTAAGGAACACACCATGCTGTACATATTCAATAGACAAGACCAATGTCTAATTTTGTCAAAATGAAAAATATAAGTCCTGATCAAAGTTTATTTCTCTATTGTTCGTACTTTTGCATGCTTCTTGTAAAATATTATTACAAACAAATAAAGGCAACTCCCTGATGAACAAGCAACATGAAATAATTCTCCTTAACATCTATGGTACGGATAAGCCTGGATTAACCTCATCGATGACCCAGATTCTTGCGAATTATAATGTAAATGTACTTGATATCGGGCAGGCGGTAATCCACAATGACCTGAATCTTGGCATTCTGTTCGAATTGACCTCGGAATCCGAATCTTCGACTTTATTAAAAGATTTATTGTTTAAAGGTTACGAATTGGGTGTAAAAGTAAAGTTCACCCCCATTAGTGAAAAAGAATACAATCTCTGGGTCGGCAAACAAGGCAAGGAACGTTACATTATCACCCTCGTCGGCCGGTTTATTACGGCAAAACAAATCGCTGAAGTTACAGGCATTGTATACAATCAGCAACTTAACATTGATAAAATTTCCCGTTTGTCGGGACGGATAAGGCTGACCGACAGAACACAAGACACCAAAGCGTGTGTAGAATTGTCCGTGCGCGGCAAACCACTTAACATTGTCGGAATGAAAGGCGACTTCCTGGATCTTTCCCGTAAATTGGGCGTGGATATTGCATTTCAGGAAGACAACATTTACCGGCGCACCCGAAGGCTGGTTTGTTTCGATATGGATTCCACGCTGATACAAACAGAGGTAATCGACGAGTTGGCCCACAAAGCCGGAGTTGGTGACGCCGTGAGTCGGATAACGGCTTCTGCCATGCGGGGAGAAATAGACTTTGCCGAAAGCTTTAAGCAACGCATTGCCCTGCTAAAAGGTCTTGACGAGAAGGTAATGAAAGAAATTGCCGAAAACCTTCCCCTTACCGAAGGTGCCAAACCACTTTTCCGAACCCTCAAGAAGTATGGATTTAAAACGGCTATTCTTTCGGGCGGTTTTTCCTATTACGGGAAACATCTTCAGAATGAACTGGGGATTGATTATGTTTTTGCAAACCAATTGGAAATTGTAGACGGCAAGCTTACCGGAAAATATATTGGAGATATTATTGATGGAGCAAAGAAAGCCGAATTACTCCGGAATATTGCCTTCAAAGAAGACATTCATCTGGAACAAACCGTGGCAATCGGAGATGGTGCCAATGACTTGCCCATGCTCAATATAGCCGGTCTTGGTATCGCTTTTCATGCAAAGCCGCTGGTTAAAGAGACAGCCAAACATGCCATATCCACAACCGGACTTGATGTCATCCTTTATTTGATGGGTTTTCGGGAAAGGGATATCGAATAATTATTTTTGAGAATCTTTCAATCAAACTGCCCGGTATACAATTCGAAATATTTTCCTCGTTTTTGTAATAAGGCCTCATGATTGCCTCTTTCGATAATTTCACCGTTTTCCAAAACCAGGATTTCATTTGCATTTCTTACGGTAGATAGCCGGTGGGCGATCACAAAGCTGGTACGGCCTTCCATAAGCCGGTCCAGACCCACCTGAATAAGCTGTTCCGTACGTGTATCGATAGAGCTTGTAGCCTCATCCAGAATAAGAATGGCTGGTTTGGCAACAGCGGCACGGGCTATATTCAATAACTGGCATTGTCCCTGGCTAAGATTGGCACCGTCATTATCCAAGATGGTCTTGTAACCATGCGGCAAACGACTGATAAAGGAATTTGCCCCGGCCAATTCGGCGGCGGCAATCACTTCTTCATCACTCGCACTTAAACAGCCATATCGTATATTATCCATGACGGTGCCGGTAAACAGGTGTGTGTCCTGCAACACCATACCAAGTTGCCGGCGCAAATCCTGACGTTTAATGTTCCTTATGTCGACACCGTCAATAGTAATTGTTCCGGACTGGATGTCGTAAAATCTGGGCAACATATTCATGATCGTCGTTTTGCCCGCACCGGTTGATCCGACCAAAGCAATCTTCTCTCCTGCAGAAACTTCGAGGGATATATGCTTCAAAACCTCCTTATCCGGATTATAACCGAAAGTTACATCTTTAAAAACGACAGCACCCTTTACCCGAATCAAAGACTTTGCATCCGGGGCATCAGCCTTTTCCGGTGTTTGGTCCAGAATCTCAAATATGCGTTCCGCCCCAGCCAAAGCTCCCTGCATGTTGTTGTACTGGTTGGAGATTTCAGTAACCGGTCTTCCGAACTGTCTTGAATATTGCAAAAAAGCAGCCAGGCCGCCGATATCAAGTCCTCTTAATACAGCCAGCAAACCGCCGATTGCGGCTGTAAGGGCGAAGTTAACGGTTCCCAGGTTTTGAATGACCGGCATCATCATGCCTGAATAGAATTGCGCTTTTGTTGCCTTGCTTCTCAAATTTTCATTCAATTGTTCGAACTCTTTGGCCGCATTCTCCTCGTAACAAAACACTTTCACAATTTTCTGACCACTGATCATTTCTTCCACATAACCGTTTACGGCCCCCAATGCCGTCAATTGAGAAATAAAAAAGTTCCGGCTCTTTTTAATGATGCGCGAAGCAATCCAAAGCATCAGAGGCAGGACAATCATCGTAACTAAAGTAAGCAAGGGACTGATGTAAAGCATCATAATAAAAATGCCCGACAAGGTCAGCACACTGCTGATGAGTTGTGTAACACTGGTGTTCAGAGAATCGCTGATATTGTCCACGTCGTTGGTAAACCTGCTCATAAGCTCACCATGACTATGACTGTCAAAAAAGCGCAAAGGCAGCGTCTGGATTTTGCTAAACAAGTCCTTCCTGATATTATTGACTATCTTTTGAGCCACATTAATCATCAAGCGGTTTTGGAAAACAGTTGCGATCGTTCCAATAAGATAAATCAAAAGCAAAACCGCAACCATTTTCATCAAGCCGGATACATTGTGAGGAATGATGTAATTGTTAATGATCGGACGCAGCAAATAGGATCCGGCCAGGGTCGTTGCAATATTGACCAGTAGCAAGGCCACGACAATGAACATCCATAGCTTTTCCTTCCCTAAATATTTCAAAAGACGCCAAATGACGGCTCTTGTGTTTTTGGGTTTTTCAGTAGCAACTCTTCCATGTCTGGAAGGACCACCTCCGTCTTTTATTTGTGCATGATCTGGCTGGCTCATAGAGGAGATAGTTTTAGCTGCTGGGATTGATAAATTTCCTGATAAACCGTGTTGGTCCGGATAAGCTCGTCATGTGTTCCGCTCCCAATTATTCCTCCGTTATCAAGTACGATAATCTTATCCGCAGAAAGAACGGAATTAATCCTTTGGGTGATCAGGAAAGTAGTGGCATGGACTTTCTTCCTTAAGGCATCATTGATCTTTTGTTCTGTTGCAATGTCAACCGCACTCGTACTGTCATCCAGTATAAGAATAACCGGTTTTTTCATAATGGCTCTTGCTATACACAGGCGCTGTTTCTGGCCACCTGAAATATTCACGCCACCCTGACCAAGGACTGTTTCATATTGCAAAGGAAAAGACATAATAAAATCGTGCGCTTGCGCGTCTTTTGCCGCTGAGCAGATTTCTTCATCCGTAGCAGAAGTATTCCCCCATTTTAAATTTTGCTTGATGGTACCAGAGAATAATTCATTATTTTGAAGCACCATTCCTACACCCGCCCTAAGATTTTGCAAAGTATAATCCCTGATATCCGCATCATCTACCAATATACAACCACTGGTTACTTCATACAGCCTTGGTATCAATTGCACCAAAGTGCTCTTTGAGGAACCTGTCGCACCGATAATGGCCACCGTCTCTCCCGGATTGACCGTTAAACTGATATCATGCAAGACATACGCTTCACTTTCAGCCTGGTATTTAAAAAAAACATTTCTAAATTCAACCTTCCCTTTTACTATTTTCAGGTTCTTTTCTTTTGCCGCAGGGGAATCAACAATATCAACATCCGTATCCATTACTTCTGAAATTCTTTCTATAGAAGCTTTTGCTCTTGAGAAAACCATCATGGTCATGGCAAGCATCATCAAGGACATCAATATTTGAGTACAGTATGTAATGAAAGACATCAACTGTCCTACTTTAAATGTACCGGAAACAATTTCTTTGCCTCCGAACCAGACAATCGCAACAATGGAAAGGTTCATCACCAGTTGCATTACCGGCAAAATAAGGATAACTATGCCGGAAGCTTTTGCAGAGATATCCCGAAGTTCATCACTTGAAATACCAAATTTTTTCTTTTCATAATCTTCTCTTACAAACGATTTTACGACACGGACATTGCCAAGGTTTTCCTGTATCACTTTATTTAATTTGTCAAGCTTTCGTTGCATCTTTTCAAAGAAAGGAAAGACATGATGCAAGATAACAGCAATCAAGATTGCAAGAACAAAAACGGCAAGTGCAATGATGGCGGCCAAACCTGTATTGATTCGGACAGCAAAGAACAACGCGAACAAGAACATCAGCGGTGACCGGATCAACAAACGCATCGACATCATAATAACCATCTGCAGAATATTTACATCTTTTGTCATTCTTGTGGTCAGCGATGCGGAACTAAACTTATCTATATTGGAAAAAGAGAATTGCTGTATCTTATGGAACAAGGATTTTCTGAGTTCAGTAGAAAACCCGACGGATGTACGTGATGAATAATAAACGTTCCCAACATTGGCGGCTATGGCTATAATAGCTAAAAAGACCATAAAGATACCTGTCCTGACAATATAAGAAATGTCTTTCCCTGGCACACCAAAATCTACGATCCTCGACATAAGCTGAGGCTGGACAACTTCACAAACAACATCAATAATGACAAGCAACGGCGTTAACCAGAGATCCATTTTGTATTTTGCGAAGTAGGGAAAGTATTCTTTCATTATTTGTTGATTGCCTATATTATAGTCTGAACCGATCAGGATTGCGTCCCTAATGACAAAGATAGCAAAATATCTTCTCGTTATTTTAAACAGGAAACATTCATTTCGTATCTTTGAATCGTTCGAAAAAACCAATGAATGCAAATGTCCCATATCTTTCAAAACATTAAAGAGCGCATTATTTTCCAGTATAAAGCCAGCCATCACAATGGGTTTGGAATACACTCTCCTTATCTGTTCCGTCTTATTTCTGACGTATTGGAAGGAACTTGTCCCTACTATTGTTTTGATCAGATAGAATCCACCAGACCACTTTTGAAGAAAGAGCTCAAAACATTCCATAAAAACAATAAGACAGATGCATTTTGCGGACAAATCCTTTTTCGGTTGATTCAGGATGCCCAATCCCGAATATTGCTTGAAATCGGCACGACGGCTGGTTTGGAAACACAATACATGGCTTTTTCAAGTCAAAAAGCAAAATGTGTAAGTATAACTGACTCTGTCGAATTGGCAGAAGTCCTTCAAAATAACAATGAGAAAAAAGAACTAAAAAATATTGAATTAAAGATCCTGGAGTCCGGTGAAACGCTTGAAAGTAGGATTAATCAATTAGATTCCATAGACTTTGTTTATTTTAATGAATCTGTTGGCATTCTAACAATGGCAGACTTATTTAATCAATGTCTCTTAAAAAAAAATAATGGTTCCATATTTGTTTTAAACAAAATACACGTAGATTCTGAAAAGAAAAAAGTTTGGAAAAAGATCCAAATGTATCCTGATGTAAGGGTTACATTGGATCTATATGATTTGGGAATCGTACTGTTCAATCCAAATTTGGAAAAAAATAATTATGTTATTCGATTATAATCAAGGAAATGAATATTTACACAAAGACAGGAGACTCCGGTACTTCCGGATTGATTGGGGGAACCCGCGTATCAAAAGATGACATTCGTTTGGAAGCCTATGGCTGTATTGATGAATTGAACTCATTTTTAGGTTTGCTTCTTACCGAGTGCAAGGATCAGGATGATACTGGTTTTGTCCGGAAAATTCAAAATCAGCTATTTTCGATAGGTTCGTTTTTGGCAACAGACCAATCTGTCTCAACATTAAAAATCCCCGAGCCTGTAACAGAGGAAATGATTCAGGCTATTGAATCCGAGATTGACCATATTGTTTCTTCACTCCCGGAAATTAAACAATTTGTCATACCGGGAGGCAATAAACCGGCGGCAATCTGCCATATTTGCCGGACTGTCTGCAGAAGAGCAGAACGAAATGTTATCAAAGTGTCAAAAGTCTATACTGTTCAACATAATATGATCATTTATCTCAACAGACTCTCTGATTATTTATTTGTATTGGCACGAAAAGCCTGTCTTAGTGAAGATAAGGAACTTTTTTGGGAGAATATAAAATAAAAATCACAGCAAAACTTGTTTTATCAATAGAATAGTTTATTTTTGCGACAAAATCAAGAATAGGCATTATCAATAGGAGAATAGGTATAACATTTTGATTTTATTACTATTAGGGAAACTCTTAAAAAATTCCACTATGTATTGGACTTTAGAATTAGCTTCAAAATTAGAAGACGCACCATGGCCTGCGACAAAAGATGAGTTAATCGACTTTGCGATGCGTTCTGGCTCACCTTTGGAAGTTATTGAAAATCTTCAGGAAATCGAAGATGAAGGTGAAATTTATGAAAGCATTGAAGATATTTGGCCTGATTACCCCACTAAGGAAGATTTCTTCTTTAATGAAGAGGAATATTAGCATTATTTTATTTTGCCTGAACCAATAAAGGGTGACATCTCTTAAACTTAAAAGAGGCGTCATCCTTTATTTGTTTCTATCTGTTTTCCTTTCTTCAAAACAATTTTTTAGGTTTTTTTCTGTTTATCTGTTACATATCTTCTTTTGCACATTGTTCAAAAATTTATGCGATTCAGACACGTTCCTCATATATCTCTGATCTTGCTTTTCATCCTGATCTTTCAAAGCAAATTGGTTTTCGCCCAGTATGATGCACAGATGAGTCAGTATATGTTTATCCCGGGAACTTTTAATCCTGCAGCAGTAGGCGAGAACAGCAATCTGAACGTTTCTCTTGCCAACCGTCAGCAATGGGTTGGAATTGACAATGCTCCCAGTACCCTGTTTATGCATGCTTCCATCCCTTTTTCCATAAAGAATCAAAGAAATGGTTTTGGACTTGTTCTTCTAAAGGAATCTATCGGATTATTCAGTATACAGTTACTTGAATTGCAATATGCCTATAAGAAAAAGTTGCTTGATGGTGTCCTCAGTATTGGGATTCAGGGCGGTGTATTGCAAGAAAACTTCGATGCAGATGGTATATATATTCCTACAGACGATTACCATACTTCAACTGATGCCTCTGCCCCAACAGGAACTTTAGAAGGAAAAATTCCTGATTTCAGCTTTGGATTATGGTATAATCATAAAAGCTACTATGCCGGATTATCTGTTTCACATTTACTGGAATCAAGTATCAAGCTAAAGACTGGAACCGATGCAACGGACTCGAAAAGCTATAGTACATACGCTTCAAGGACTTATTATTTAACAAATGGATACAATATTGCTTTGCCGAACCCGTTATACAAGTTGGAACCGTCTTTTTTACTTAAGACGGATCTTACTGCCTGGCAATTAGATCTGTCAGCAAAAGTATTGTATCAGGACCGTTTTTGGGGAGGAATTGGATGGAGGTATCAGGATGCAATCATTGTTATGGCTGGCATTAAGTTGCCTCAAGGTTTAAGTATCGGTTATTCTTACGATATATCCACTTCCGTAGTTGCAAGTTTTGCCGGCGGAAGTCACGAAATCTTTTTGGGATACACAAAGAATATTGGGACAGTAACAGTAAGTAAAAAACAAAAAAGTGTACGTATATTATAAAAATATGAGAAACAGTATCATCACAGGTTTAATAATTTGCCTGTTTGTTTCGTGTCATCCGTACGATAACGGTGAATTAACCGGGGTAAGAAGTTTTCCCTGGAGTGAGCCAAACCCTTATGGAATGGCACTTATTCCTGGAGGCACATTTGAAATGGGACAAGCCGAAAAAGATAGTGTATTCGGGTTAAATACGCCTTCAAAAGAAGTTTCTGTTGGTCCTTTCTGGATGGATGAGACTGAAATAACCAATGGACAATACAAACAATTTGTCCAGTGGGTTTGTGATTCAATTACCCGTGAAAAACTTGCCGATCCTGCTTTTGGGGGTAATGAAGAATATAAAATCACAGAAGACAGCAAGGGTGAATCAATAACGCCTTATTTAAACTGGAAAATACCTATTCCTTCAGCAAAAAGAGCCACGGAAGAAGAATTGACAGCTTTAAACTACTTATTGGTGAAAGATGATGTTTTAGGTGGTAACAGGTTGAATACTGATTTAATTTTATACCGTTACGAATGGTATGATTATGAGGCAGCGGCAAAGCGTGCCAATCAGTTGGATGCCATCAAGCGTACACGTAATACAGATGTAAATCCTTCACAGTTGCCAGCTGTCATGATAACAAAGGATACTGCTTATATTACAGAAAACGGGAAAGTTGTAAACACCTCAATTACCAGACCTCTGTCTTCTCGTCTTGACTTTCTAAACACTCGTATTGTAGCCATTTATCCGGACACAACTTGCTGGGTTAACGATTTTCCTAACAGCTACAATGAGCCTTATCTGCACAACTATTTTTCTCATCCGGCTTACAATGCATATCCTGTTGTTGGCATTTCCTGGGAACAAGCTGTCGCTTTTTGTCATTGGAGAACTGAATATCTTAACAACGCTTTAAGTAAAAGGGGTCAAAAAGCATTGGAATATCGACTCCCGACTGAAGCAGAATGGGAGTTTGCTGCCCGCGGAAAACAGAAAACAGGAAAATATCCCTGGAAAAGCAATAAAACAGATACTGAACGCGGATGTTACTATGCAAACTTCAAACCATCAAAAGGAGGTTATACAAACGATGGTCATCTGATAACTTCAAAAGTGGCCTCCTACCCGGCAAATGAATATGGTTTATACGATATGGCGGGAAATGTATCAGAATGGACTTCCTCAACATGGAGTGAATCAGGATATGAAGATGTGAATGATATCAATCCAAACTTGCAGAACAATGCATCAACCTCTGATGCTTATATTAACAAACGCAAGGTTGTACGTGGTGGTTCCTGGAAAGATGCGGCCCGTTTTATAGAAGTCAGCACCCGCTCTTTTGAATATCAAAACGAGACCCGTTCATTCATCGGATTTCGATGTGTGAGAAGTATGATTGGAGAAATGAAGTCCAAGAGGTAGAATTATTAAAGTTAAAAACTTACAACTATGTCCAAACATAAACAAATCCGAACAAAAATTTCCGACTTTATGGGAAGTTATCGCGGGAAGACCCTGTTCAATATTTTCTATGGCTTAGGAGCCTCCTTGGTCGTTATAGGACTAATGTTTAAGCTGCTTCATTATGGCGGTGCAAACATTATGCTGGGCATCGGGCTTAGTACGGAAGCATTGATATTTGCGCTCTCCGCTTTTGAGCCACCCTACAGGACATACCGTTGGGATCAGGTTTTTCCTGTACTAAGGACAAATGACGAAAATGACAGGCCTGATTTCTCTGGAAAAGGCACGGGCAGCGCTGGAATAAATACAAATAACGTTGCCGGAATGTCACCTGGGGGTCAACCGACTGGTGGTGATAAATATATTCCGGAGCAACAGGTCCCACCAAATATCATATATGGTGGTAATGTCAATCCGGTGAGTGGCATTACACCTGATCAGGCTAGAATGAACTATGGCATTTCCCCACAGGTTCCACTGACTGAAGAAGAGACCCAGACGCTGTCTGACAGCATCAAGCGCATGGGTGAAGCGGTCCGCCAGCTCAACAACCTGGCGGACGTCTCACTCGTTACAGAAAAATACCTCTCTCAACTCTCTGGCATGGCTGACAATCTTAAAAAGTTCAGTGACGCCACCGGATCTTTGGCTGAAGTATCGAATGTTCTTCTGAGCTCCTACAAGAACATCACGGAAAATTCAGACGACATCTCCAACAACTCAAAAGGTTATGTGGAACAGATGGGCAATCTGAACCGTAACTTAATGGGATTGAATACTATTTATGAAATACAACTCAAAAGCATCAGCTCACAAATTGATACCATCGACCATGTCAATAAAGGTTTGGTTCACATCAAGAATATGTATGAAGGTTCCATGGGTGATAGTGACCGTTTTAACAAAGAGACGGAAAATCTGGCAGAGAATCTGACAATGCTCAATTCTGTATACACTCGTATGCTTGAGGCTATGACACCCAATGTGGTTTTCGGAGGTTTCAATCCCGGGAAGAAGCCTGAAACGCCGAAGGAACCCTGATCCAAAAGACTATTGAAGAATTAAATAAAACAAAGTAACTATGCCTGCAAGCAACGCCCCCGAGACCCCGAGGCAACGAATGATCGGCCTTATGTACATCGTATTGTTGTGTATGTTGGCCTTCAACGTTTCATCTGATGTTTTGGGCGGTTTTCAATTAGTCGATGATAGCTTAACAAAAAGCACAATAAACTCAAAAGCACAAGATGATGTGCTTTATCAGGAGTTGTCTGATCAATATAAAACCAATCCTGAAAAAGTGAAAGAATGGTACAACCTGGCTCAGGATTTAAAACGCCGGTCTGATACACTCTACAATTATATTGACAGGTTAAAGTGGGAAGTAGCCATAAAAACGGACGGCAAAGATGCAGACATACACAATATACAAAAAAGCGACAACCTTGATGCCGCCGCCTTTGTGATGTTGCCACCAACTGGACATAAAGGGAAAGAATTAAGGTTGGCCATTGATGCATACTGTAATCATATTGTGACTTTTGTCGATGACAGTCTGAAAAGAAAGGTCATTATGGATAATTTCAATACCAAACCCTCCCGCAGAGCAAAGAGGAATGGGCAAAACTGGGAATCATCCATGTTTGAAAATATGCCTGTCGGGGCAGTTATTACAATGTTTACTAAACTTCAGAATGATATCCGTTATGCAGAAGGAGAAGTTCTACATATTCTGACAAACAATATTGACGTCGGAGATTTCCGGGTAAATCAAATCAAGGCTTATATCATTCCGAATTCTGAAAATATTGTTCGGGGAGGTACTTTTCGTGCAAACATTGTTCTTTCTGCTGAAGATTCCACAAAACGCAATCAGATTTTTGTAAATGGGAGAATGCTGGATCCCCACAGAAAAGGGCTTTATGAAGTTTCAACCAGCAAAGCCGGAACATATTCGGTTAATGGATATATTGAAATGCAACGTGGAGACGGCAGCAAACAACATCTCCCTTTTTCCCAGAATTACACGGTCGTTGAGCCAATGGCAACGGTTTCAAACACTTTGATGAACGTACTTTATGCAGGCATTAATAATAAGATTAGCATTTCCGTACCAGGGGTTCCCAGCCAGCAAATAAACGCGACTATCAACAATGGGACACTTACGCGTTCGGGATATAATTGGATTGCAAGACCGACCGCTGTCGGTAAAGAATGTATAATTACAGTAAACGCCACAATAGATGGTCACAGTCAACAGGTTGCAAGAACACCTTTTAGAGTTCGTCCGCTTCCTGAACCTCGTGCCTTTATTGAATATAAAGACCAGAATGGTATAACCCGCCGATATAAAGGTGGAACAGGCTTTGCAAAGGCTAAAATTCTGGCAGCACCGGGCATTATTGCAGCACTTGATGATGACTTGCTGGAGGTTAACTTCAGCGTTATCTCATTTCAGACTCTTACATACGATTCCATGGGTAACACCTTCCCGGAGGTTTCACAAGGTTCAGGTTTTTCCGATCGTCAAAAATCTCAAATCAAGAATCTTACCCGTGGAAAACGTCTTTGGATTTCAAATATTAAAGCCATTGGGCCGGACAGGGTTCAGCAAACACTTGCCCCTATGGAAATTATTATCAACTAACTAAACGTTTCAGAGATGTACAAGAAAAAAATAATGGGAACATTAGTCATTTGTGCCTTAGTGATGGGGGGAATACCGGACAAGGCTCTTGCACAAAGCAAACCAGTATCAGTAACAGAAACCCCGGGTTCAGATTTGAATGTTTCTTTTAAGAATAGCAAGGCACCTGACTCCCAACCTATAAGATGGGAAGATGTGGTATGGCAGCGTGAAGTGTATCGTATGATAGACCTTTCAGTTGGTCAGAATGCAGCTCTTTATTACCCCATTGAACCTTCAGGGGAAAAAATGAACTTATTTTCTATGATTTTTGATGTTGTGGCCAACGGAAAAGTTACAGCTTATGAATTTCATCTTGACGGAAAAGAAGTTTTTACAAATCAATATGCAATCAAGTTCAAAGATATATTAAAGCGCTACGAGATTCCTTTTAAGGAAGTCCCTGATCCCAAAAAGCAGAATGCCAGTATCTTCGAAATTGAGGGAACAGATATTCCAAGCTCAGAAGTAACGCTCTTTTACATTAAGGAGCTTTGGTATATTGATCAAAGGAACTCTTCTTTAAAAGTGAAGACTTTGGCTTTGTGCCCGGTATTGATTCGTGAAGATGAAACAGGAGAAACACGTCGTCAACCCATGTTCTGGATCCCTTTTGAAAATCTGAAACCATTCATATCTCAAATACCAATTGCAGCAGACTCTTTGAATAGTGCAAACCACTTAAGCGTTTATGATTTTTTCAATCAGCGCCGGTACCATGGAGAAATTTATAAAGTATCAAATCTGAAAAATCAGACAATCTGGGATTACTGCAAAACGCCGGAAGCGATAAAAGCTGAGCAAGAACGTTTGGAAAAAGAATTGACAAATATTGATAGTACGCTCTGGGAACCAAGTCAAAAGCAACTTCGACTTGAATCTGAAGCAAAAAAACTGCAAAAATCAAAGGTTATAGTTAGTGAAAAAAAGAAAAAGCAAGGGAATAATTAGTAGGTTTTATGCCTATTGTGCTATCTTTGATTATCAGTAAATAATATATTATTATGAACAATAATTATTGTGTCATTATGAGCGGCGGCATTGGAAGCCGTTTTTGGCCGGCAAGCAGGTCAACCTATCCTAAACAATTTCTGGATTTCTTCGGAACAGGCCGTTCTCTTTTACAACAGACATTTGATCGTTTTTCCCAATTAATCCCATTAGAAAATATCTATATAGTCACCAATAAAAAATACAAAGAACTGACGATGGAACAATTGCCCCAACTCAAAGAAGGGCAAATCCTTTTGGAGCCTCAGCGTCGAAACACAGCTCCATGTATTGCTTTTGCTGCAAATCGTATCAGAGCGGTCAATCCAAAAGCCAACATGGTTGTTTCACCTTCTGATCATCTCATTCTTAAAGAGACAGATTTCTTGCAACGCATTCGTGAAGGGCTGGACTTTGTAAGTAAACACAAAACATTGCTCACCTTGGGGATGAAGCCAAACCGTGCAGAAACTGGTTATGGATATATTCAAATCGACTCCGAAAAATTAGATAATATATCAAAAGTCAAGACCTTCACTGAAAAGCCCAATCAGGAATTAGCCAAAGTCTTTTTAGAAAGTGGAGAATTCATGTGGAATTCTGGCATTTTCTTATGGAATGTGCAGACTATTTTAACTGCTTTTGATGAATTATTACCGGATATCGCCAGCCGCTTTAACAGTGGACAAAGTTATTTTAATACGGCTAAGGAGACAGAATTTATTAATCGTATTTTTCCTGCTTGCCCAAATATTTCCATTGATTACGGAATACTGGAAAAAGCATCAAACGTGTACGTTCTGACAGCAGATTTTGGTTGGTCGGACTTAGGCACATGGGGATCCTTGTATGATTTGTCCGAGAAAGACAAGAATCAAAATGCAGTGCTCAAATGTGACGCAATACTTTATGACAGTCATGACAATCTGGTCTCCCTGCCTAAGGGAAAATTGGCAGTACTTCATAAAATGGATGGTTATATTGTAACAGAATCAAACAATGTTCTCATGATCTGTAAAAAAGAAAATGAGCAGGAAATTCGTCAGTTTGTAATTGACGTTCAACTTAAAAAAGGAGACGAATATATTTAGATCGTTAATTTTGACGGTGTATTTTTCTTTTTTAATTCAAAATTCACGCCCAAATATTTTCGGCGAACTTCTTTGTTTGCAGCAAGTTCCTGAGGTGTGCCTTTATAATAGATTTTTCCCTCAAACAGCATATAGGCTCTATCTGTTATCGATAAGGTTTCTTGAACATTATGATCTGTTATGAGAATCCCTATATTTTTGGTAACCAAATTTATAACTATTTGCTGAATATCATCGACAGCGATAGGGTCTACTCCTGCAAAAGGTTCATCGAGCATTATGAATTTGGGGCTGATTGCCAGGCAACGGGCTATTTCAGTGCGTCGACGTTCTCCACCAGATAAGCGGTCACCTATATTTTTACGCACTTTCTCCAAATGAAACTCCGAAATCAAACTTTCGAGCTTTTCCTTTTGTTGAAGGGGTGTCATTTTGGTCATTTGCAAAACCGAACGAATATTATCTTCAACAGACATTTTTCTAAAAACCGATGCTTCCTGGGCCAAATAGCCGATACCACTTTGTGCACGTTTATATACAGGAAATCCTGTAATATCCACATCACCTAAAAATATCTTCCCTTCATTAGGTATAACCAGACCTGTTGTCATATAAAATGTAGTTGTCTTTCCGGCACCGTTTGGGCCTAACAGACCAACAATCTCACCCTGATGCAATTCGATGGATACATGATCCACAACTACACGATTTTTATAACGTTTAACTAAATTCTCAGTGCGTAGCACCAATTCCTGCTCCGGCATATTGTATTCGTGTATATTCGTTTAAAATACAAAAATACTAAAAGAACTTGTAAATTCGTATCCTTTAGAAGGATTAAAGTATATTTGCATAATCGTCATTTATATATACAAAAAAAAATACTCTATGAATCTATTTCAACAAGTTGGGAAATACAGTTTATTGATGTACCAGACATTTTCAGTTCCACAACGATGGGGAATGTTTTTTAAGCAGACGTGGAAAGAGATTGAAAAATTAGGAGCGGACTCACTACCTATCACATTGATTATTTCACTATTTATGGGTGCTGTTATGACTATGCAAATCCAACTGGATATTGAGAACCCTCTTTTGCCCAGATACACAACAGGATTGGTTACCCGCGATACATTACTGCTGGAATTTTGTTCAAGCATACTTTGTCTGATTCTGGCCGGCAAAGTCGGATCAAACATCTCTTCCGAAATCGGGAGCATGCGTATTTCTGAACAGATTGATGCCATGGAAATTATGGGTGTAAATACGGCAAACTATATTATATTGCCAAAAATCGTAGGTTTTGTTTTTTTTATACCTTTCTTAGTTATATGTAGCATGTTCTGCGGATTGGCCGGAGGGTTTATAATTAGCATTTCAACTGATTTGATAACCCCCTCAACCTACATATATGGTATTCAATATGAATTTGTTCCTTGGTTTGTCTATTATTCACTTATTAAATCAGTGATTTTTGCTTTTATTATCACGTCCGTCTCTTCATATTACGGTTATTATGCTTACGGCGGAGCCTTGGATGTTGGCAAAGCCAGTACCAATGCTGTTGTCAACAGTAGTATCCTGATTTTAATGTTCAATGTCATTCTTACCAAATTGTTATTATCATGATTCAACTTGAAAACGTTTATAAATCATTTGAACAAAAAGAAGTTCTAAAAGGAATAAGTACGGTTTTTGAGACTGGAACAACAAATTTGATTATTGGACAAAGCGGCTCTGGAAAAACAGTCCTGCTTAAATGTATCGTCGGCCTGCTTGAACCAGACTCCGGTGATATTTTATACGATGACAGACGGCTGGGCACTATGAGCAAAAAAGAGGGTATCTTATTGCATAGTGATTTAGGAATGCTGTTTCAAGGTTCAGCCCTTTTTGATTCTATGAGCATTGAAGACAATGTCATGTTTCCTTTGCGTTTATTTTCTGAACTAAGTGAAAATGATAAAGTTAAACGCGCCAGATATTGCCTGGATCGCGTAGGTTTAAAAGATGCTTATTCTCTTTTCCCATCTGAAATAAGTGGAGGCATGCAAAAAAGAGCAGCGATTGCGCGTGCAATTGCATTAAACCCCAAATATTTATTTTGTGATGAACCTAATTCAGGATTGGATCCACTTACCTCCATACGGATTGATGAATTAATTACGGATATCACCCAAGAATATAAAATGACCACCGTTATCAACACACATGATATGAATTCGGTAGTAACGATGGGAGAAAAAATTATTTTTATCTATCAGGGAAATAAAGAGTGGGAAGGAAATAAAGAAACTATTTTCCACTCAGACAATAAGAAGCTAAACGAGTTTGTTTTCGCTTCAAAATTGTTCCAAAAAATCGCTGAAAAAGCTTTAAAATAGCAACAACTATTTTGACAATGAAAATCTTATCTTACAATTTAAATGGTGTACGTTCTGCACTCAGTAAAGGGCTAAGTGAATACTTACAAAAAGAGAATGCAGATATCGTATGCTTTCAGGAAACAAAAGCTCAACCAGATCAAATCGATTCTGCAAGCTTTTGGAATGCTGGTTATTCTAATTGTTTCTATCATTCTGCACAAAAGAAAGGATACAGCGGCGTGGCTATTATATCAAAACAAAAGCCCGACAAAGTTGTAACAGGAATGAATAACCATATATATGATTGCGAAGGACGCGTTTTGCGGGCTGACTTTGGCACTTTTAGTGTAATTTGTGTATATATTCCTTCAGGCAACATGGGAGGCCAAAGACAGGATTTCAAAATGTCCTTTCTGACTGATTTCCTTTCCTTTCTTAATGAGCTCAGAAAAGAACGCCCCAATCTTCTGGTTTGCGGAGATTTTAACATCTGCCACCAAGCGATTGACATCAACCACCCTGAACGCCACACTAATGTATCGGGTTTCCTTCCTGAAGAACGCGCATGGTTCGATCAAATGATAGAAAGCGGATTTATAGATACATTTAGGGAATTTGATAAAAGGCCGGAAAAATACAGTTGGTGGAATTATAGGTCGTTTGCCCGGGAGAAGAATCTGGGATGGAGGATAGATTATCACATGATTACAGATAATTTGAGACCAAACTTAAAATCAGCCCTAATTCACACCGAAGCCATACACTCCGATCATTGCCCTGTGTCAGTAGAAATAGACATCCAACGATAGGTATGATCATGTCAAAGACACAAGATAAATCCTTTATAATGCGTATAGCTTTCTTTTCTGGGGCAGCTATCATTATTATTCTCTCCACGTTTTTCTCAAACCGTTTGGCTCATGATTTAGCCAATGAGGAACGCAAAAAAATGGAGTTGTGGGCAGAAGTTATCAAGCAATTTGCGACTGAACCAGCCAAGGGTGTCGACATGGACTATACGCTTAGTCTCAAAGTTATACAGGAAAATACAAACATACCTGTCATATTAACAGACAATAAAGGAAACATTATTGATTATAAAAATCTTGATCTCTCCCCCAAAATTAAAGCATCTAATCTGAAAGAAATTGCTCAAAAGATTATTCACAAAAATAAATTTATCAAAATAAAAATCAGCGACACCGTTTCACAATATGTATATTATGATGACTCAAAACTGTTAAAGAAACTCACGTATTTCCCTTTCATTGAATTATTTGTAATGTTTATGTTTCTTATAGTGACTTTATATGCTTTAAATACTTCCAAGCGAGCAGAACAAAATCGTATATGGGTTGGTCTCTCAAAAGAAACAGCACATCAATTAGGGACACCTATATCCTCATTGATGGCCTGGATTGATCTTTTAAAATTAAAGAATGTTGACGAAAATTTATTAGCTGAAATATCAAAAGATACACAACGCTTACATACTATTGCCGAACGTTTCTCAAAAATCGGATCCAAACTTGAACCCAAACCTCAGGATATACGACCTGCTCTTGAAAATGCAATAAATTATATTCGTAACAGAAGTTCTAAAAAAATTATAATAACGGCTCAACTTCCAGAAGAAGAAACCATTGTTTATTTAAATACACCGCTTTTTGAATGGGTTATTGAAAACCTTTGCAAAAACGCAATAGATTCCATGAATGCTACCGGGAAAATTGATATCGTTGCCATACCCAATAGCAAATACCTTATAATTGATGTTACGGATACGGGAAAGGGTATTGCCAAATCCAATTATAAAACAGTTTTCAAACCTGGTTATACAACCAAAGCCAGAGGATGGGGGCTTGGACTTTCATTAGTAAAACGCATCATTGAAGAAAATCATGATGGAAAAATTTTTGTTAAAACTTCAGAGATTGGCAAAGGTACAACATTTAGAATAATACTTAAAAGAGCATAAATCTTGCTTTTAAACAACAAAAAAAGGGCATATTCAATAATGAATATGCCCTTTATATATATTATTATTCAAAATGCCTTATATTTCCTCTTCAACAGCTTCTTCTACATCAAGTATAGATTTACGGGATGCATTCAGACGATCAAAGTCTTCTTTAGAACCTACAATTAATTTGTCGAATTCACGCTGACCAGTGCCAGCCGGAATTAAATGTCCACAAATCACATTTTCCTTCAAGCCCTCCAAACGGTCAACTTTTCCCTGTATCGCGGCTTCGTTCAAAACTTTTGTTGTTTCCTGGAAAGAAGCTGCAGACATCCAACTGTTAATCTGTAAAGCAGCACGTGTAATGCCCTGAAGTACCTGATTTGATGTTGCAGGAATAGCCTCTCTTGTTTCCACAAGTTTCATATCACGACGTTTCAAAGAAGAATTTTCGTCGCGTAATTTACGTGCTGTAACAATCATACCTGGTTTCAAATTAGGAGAATCACCGGCATCCATCACAACTTTCTTACCCCAAATACGATCATTTTCATCTGAAAAATCGTTTTTATCAATAAGTTGTTGTTCAAGAAATCTCGTATCTCCAGCATCAACGATTTCAACTTTACGCATCATTTGACGAACAATCACCTCAAAATGCTTATCATTAATTTTTACACCTTGCAATCGATATACATCCTGAACTTCATTCACAATATATTCCTGAACTGCAGTTGGGCCCTTAATTGCCAGAATATCGGCGGGTGTTATTACACCATCAGAAAGAGGCGTTCCAGCACGAACAAAATCATTCACTTGAACCAAAACCTGCTTGGAAAGGGAAACCATGTATTTTTTAATTTCCCCTGTTTTGGATTGAATGACAATCTCGCGATTTCCACGTTTAACACGTCCAAATTCGATAACTTCACCATCAATTTCCGATACGACTGCCGGATTTGAAGGATTACGTGCTTCAAAAAGTTCTGTAACACGAGGAAGACCTCCTGTTATATCGCCTGCTTTTGCAACAACACGTGGAATCTTTACCAAAATCTCACCGGCTACAATATGCTCACCGTCTTCTTTTAATAAATGCGCACCCGCCGGCAGATTATAAGTACGTAACCTCTCTCCGTTCTCATCCATGACATGAATGGCAGGGACACGCGAACGGTCTTTAGGTTCAATAATAATCTTCTCCTTCATCTTGGTCGTTTCATCTGTGTAAGATTGAAAAGTCACACCTTCTTCAATCGAATCAAATTCCAGCTTACCAGATTGTTCAGATATAATAGTAGCATTATAAGGATCCCACTCACAAATTTTGTCTCCCTTGTTTACTTTATCTCCAGGATGGAAATATAATTTTGAACCATAAGGAATATTTTGTGTACTAAGCACGACTTTAGTTATAGGCTCAATCAGACGTAGTTCACCATAACGGCCAACTACGACTTGCACAGTTGCACCATTATCATCCTTAACATCGACCGTACGAAGTTCGTCGATTTCAAGAATAGCATCGTTCTGGGCAATCATTGAAGATTCAGCCTTAACATTACCGGCAACACCACCGACATGGAACGTACGCAACGTCAGCTGTGTACCTGGTTCACCAATAGACTGTGCCGCAATAACGCCAACAGCTTCACCTTTTTGAATAAGTCTTCCTGTAGCCAGATTTCGGCCATAACATTTTGCACAAACACCTTTTTTCGATTCGCAGGTCAAAACCGAGCGAATCTCAACTTGTTCAATCGGAGATTCTTGTATTTTGGCAGCAATCTCTTCTGTGATTTCCTCTCCAGAAGCGACCAACAATTCATTCGTAAGAGGATGATAAATATCGTGAACAGACACACGGCCCAAAATGCGTTCGTAAAGAGTTGCTACTTTCTTAATCTCAGTAGCCACCAATCCGCGCAATGTGCCACAATCCTCTTCGTTTATAATAACATCATGCGAAACATCCACAAGACGACGTGTCAAATATCCAGCATCAGCCGTTTTCAGGGCAGTATCAGCTAATCCTTTACGAGCACCGTGAGTAGAAATAAAGTATTCCAATACAGACAGTCCTTCTTTAAAGTTGGAAAGAATAGGATTTTCGATTACCTGTCCTCCCTCAGCACCTGATTTTTGGGGCTTGGCCATCAAACCACGCATACCGGACAGCTGGCGAATCTGTTCCTTAGAACCACGGGCACCTGAATCCAGCATCATAAATACAGAATTGAAACCTTGATTGTCTGTCTCCAATTGCTTCATTAAAATATTGGACAATTTGGCATTAACACCACCCCAAACATCTATAACCTTGTTATAACGTTCATTGTTCGTGATTGCGCCCATAGAATATTCAGCCAAAATGGTATCAACCTCCTCGTAGCCTTCTTTCACCAATGTATCTTTTTCTTTGGGGATAATAACATCTCCAAGATTAAAGGACAGACCTCCCTTGAATGACATATAATAACCGAGATCTTTTATATCATCCAAAAATTGCGCTGTTCGTGCAACACCACAAGCGGCTATGACTTTACCGATAATATCACGTAAAGCCTTTTTAGTCAAAATTTCATTTATAAAGCCAACTTCATCAGGAATAAATTCATTAACCATTACACGGCCAACAGATGTATCAATAATTTTAAGAACAATTTGTCCGTTTTCATCAAGATCTTTTGTGCGGATATGAATTTTTGAATGAAGAGACACATGGCCCTCATTATAAGCAATCTGAGATTCTTCTGGAGAATAAAATGTCAGACCTTCGCCCAAAGCACCGTCACGTAATTTTGTAATATAATACAACCCGAGAACCATGTCCTGAGAAGGTACTGTAATAGGTGCTCCGTTTGCCGGATTTAAAATATTGTGCGAAGCAAGCATTAGCATTTGAGCTTCCAAAACAGCCTCATTTCCAAGTGGAAGATGCACAGCCATCTGGTCACCGTCAAAGTCAGCATTAAATGCAGTACAGGCAAGTGGATGCAACTGAATAGCCTTCCCCTCAATCAATTTTGGCTGGAAAGCCTGAATACCCAAACGGTGCAAGGTTGGTGCACGATTTAAGAATACGGGGTGACCTTTCATAACATATTCAAGAATATCCCAAACAACAGGATCCTTACGATCTACAATTTTTTTGGCTGACTTAACTGTCTTAACAATTCCCCGTTCAATCAATTTCCGAATAATAAACGGTTTGTATAATTCAGCGGCCATATCTTTAGGAAGTCCACATTCATGCATTTTCAGCTCAGGCCCCACAACAATCACTGAACGGGCAGAATAATCTACGCGTTTACCAAGCAGATTCTGACGGAAACGACCTTGTTTGCCTTTAAGTGAATCAGAAAGTGACTTCAATGGACGATTGGCATCGGTCTTGACTGCGCTTGATTTTCGTGAATTATCAAATAAAGAATCAACCGCTTCCTGCAACATACGCTTTTCATTACGTAAAATCACTTCAGGAGCTTTGATTTCTATCAATCGTTTCAAACGATTATTACGGATAATTACACGACGATAAAGGTCATTCAAATCCGAGGTTGCAAAACGGCCACCATCAAGAGGAACTAAAGGACGTAACTCCGGAGGAATGACAGGGACAATCTTAACAATCATCCATTCAGGTTTGTTGCGTAATTTTGAAGAACGAAATGACTCAACAACCTGCAAACGTTTAAGAGCTTCGCTTTTTCTTTGAACTGATCCGTCTGTACTGGCGCGGTGTCTTAAGTCAAAAGAAAGTTCATCAAGATCCAGGCGTTGCAGCAAATCATGAATAGCATCAGCTCCCATCTTTGCAATAAACTTATTGGGATCCGTATCTTCCAAAGACTGATTATCACGGGGCAGTGTATCAAGAATATTGAGATATTCTTCTTCCGAGAGCAAATCATCTTTTTTAATGCCGTCATTTTCCTTTACTCCCGCCTGAACAACTATATATCTTTCATAATATATAACAGAATCAAGCTTCTTTGTGGGAAGACCCAGCAAATAACCAATTTTATTGGGAAGTGAGCGGAAGTACCAAATATGAGCCACCGGAACTACCAATTGAATATGTCCCATTCGCTCACGACGAACCTTCTTTTCTGTCACTTCAACACCACAGCGGTCACAAACAATTCCTTTGTAACGTATGCGTTTATATTTGCCGCAATGACATTCGTAATCTTTAACCGGACCAAAAATCCGTTCGCAAAACAAGCCGTCGCGTTCGGGTTTATAGGTTCGATAATTAATGGTTTCAGGCTTCAACACCTCGCCACTCGACATTTCAAGAATTTCTTCCGGAGAAGCTAATCCAATTGAAATCTTCGAAAAACTATTTTTTGCTTTGGTTTCTTTTCTAAAAGCCATATTGTTATGAAATAATAAACCGTTTATACTTAATCCAAATGGATACTTAAACACAAACCTTTCAGCTCATGAAGCAATACATTTAAAGATTCCGGAATACCAGGTTGCGGCATCGGATCACCTTTGACAATAGCTTCAAAAGCTTTACTACGACCTACAACATCATCCGATTTAATTGTCAGGATTTCCTGGAGTGCATGAGCCGCGCCGAAAGCTTCGAGTGCCCAAACTTCCATTTCTCCAAAACGTTGTCCACCAAATTGAGCTTTACCCCCAAGAGGCTGTTGTGTTATTAAAGAGTACGGTCCGATAGAACGGGCATGCATTTTATCATCAACCATATGCCCAAGTTTCAACATATAAACCACACCTACAGTTGCAGTCTGGTCAAATTGCTCACCAGTACCACCATCGTAAAGCTGGCATTTACCATAACGTGGTATACCTGCTTTGTCTGCCCATGAATCAAGATTTTTCAGAGTGGCACCATCAAAAATTGGTGTAGCAAATTTACAGCCCAATTCTTTTCCAGCCCAGCCAAGAACAGTTTCGAAAATTTGTCCAAGATTCATACGCGAAGGCACACCAAGCGGATTCAACACAATATCAACCGGCGTTCCATCTTCAAGAAAAGGCATATCTTCTGCACGTACAATACGGGAAACAATACCCTTATTACCGTGACGACCTGCCATTTTATCTCCGACACGGATCTTGCGTTTTTTGGCAATATAAACTTTAGCCATTTGAATAATACCTGCTGGAAGCTCATCTCCAATTGTAATATTGAATTTTCGACGTTTCATGGCCGCATCCAACTCCTTATATTTGTGCAAATAATTCAGAATCAAGTCATGAATCAAATCATTCTTAGCATTATCAGTCGTCCACTTACTAACCTGAACTGATGAATAATTGATTTCACTCAGGTTTTTAGCATTAAATTTGGCGCCCTTCGGCACAACTTCTGTTCCCAGGTTGTCTTTAACACCCTGAGAAGTTTTTCCATTTGTCAGCACCAATAACTTATCAATGAGTAAATCTTTCAATTTTGAAGCGGCCTCGTCAAATTCTTCGTCTATTTTAGGTAACAAAGCTTTATCTGTAAGACGTGATTTACGATTCTTGACAGACTTTGAAAAGAGCTGTTTATCAATAACAATACCATTTAATGAAGGACTGGCCTTCAAAGATGCATCTTTAACATCTCCAGCTTTGTCTCCGAATATGGCACGTAAAAGCTTTTCTTCAGGAGAAGGATCTGATTCTCCCTTTGGCGTAATCTTGCCAATCAGGATATCTCCCGGGACGATATGAGCACCAACACGAACGATACCATTCTCATCCAAATCTTTCGTTGCTTCTTCACTGACATTAGGTATATCGGAAGTAAGTTCTTCCATACCCCGTTTTGTCTCACGAACTTCCAAAGTATATTCATCAACATGCACAGAGGTAAATATATCTTCCCGAACCATTCTTTCGTTCAAAACAATCGCATCCTCAAAGTTATATCCTTTCCAAGGCATAAATGCAACCTTTAGATTTCGGCCCAAAGCTAGTTCGCCGTTTTCAGTCGAATACCCTTCTGTCATCAATTGACCCTGATGAACACGTTCACCTTGATGAACAATTGGCCGAAGATCAATAGTCGTACTTTGGTTGGTTTTCTGAAATTTAGGTATTCTATATACTTTAATAGGATCATCAAAACTCACAAATTCTTCTTCTTCAGAACGATCATATCTTATCCGAATGGACGTCGCATCTACAAACTCAACCACACCTTCTCCTTCAGCCATTAACTGACTTCTGGAATCATGGATTAATTGACCTTCCAAACCCGTTCCAACAATTGGAGCTTCCGAACGAAGCAAAGGTACAGCCTGGCGCATCATGTTTGATCCCATCAAAGCACGATTGGCATCGTCATGCTCCAAGAAAGGAATTAAAGCAGCAGCAATAGAAGCAATTTGTGTAGGAGAAACATCCATTAAATTAACTTCATCGGGAGCCACAACAGGAAAATCAGCATCCAAACGGGACTTAATACGGCTATTAATAAATGAGCCATCAGGATTTAACGGTTCACTACCCTGTGCAATTATTTTCCCTTCTTCTTCTTCGGCTGTCATATATATAAGTTCACCTAAAACAACTTTTCCATCCTTAACCGGACGATAAGGTGTTTCGATAAAACCAAGGTCATTGATTTTTGCATAGACACATAAAGAAGAAATTAAACCAATATTCGGACCTTCCGGCGTTTCAATTGGACAAAGACGACCATAATGCGTATAATGAACATCACGGACCTCAAAACCTGCACGTTCACGCGAAAGACCACCAGGGCCGAGTGCAGACATACGGCGTTTATGGGTCATTTCAGCCAATGGGTTTGTTTGATCCATAAACTGAGACAACGCATTTGTTCCAAAAAACGAATTAATTACAGAAGATATTGTTTTAGCATTAATCAACTCAACTGGGGCAAAAACCTCATTGTCACGCACATTCATTCGTTCTCTGATTGTACGGGCCATACGGGCCAAACCGACACCAAATTGATTATTTAGCTGTTCGCCAACTGTACGTACACGACGATTGCTTAAATGGTCAATATCATCGACATCGGCATTGGAATTAACCAATTCTATAAGATATTTGATAATTTCAATAATATCTTCTTTTGTCAACACTTTTACGTCAATATCGGTTGACAAACGTAATTTTTTATTAATACGATAACGTCCTACTTCACCAAGGTCATAACGCTTTTCAGAAAAAAACAGATTTTGAATAACCTCACGTGCACTTGCATCATCAGCAGGCTCGGCATTTCTTAATTGACGATAAATATATAAAACTGCTTCTTTCTCTGAATTACTTGGATCTTTTTGCAACGTGTTATAAATAATAGAATAATCGGACATCCCTGATTCTTCTTTGTGCAAAAGAATAGTAGTGGCACCAGATTCTATAATCAGATCAATGTGATCATTCTCAAGTATTGTCTCACGATCAATAATTACTTCATTGCGCTCAATAGAAACGACTTCTCCAGTATCTTCATCTACGAAATCTTCAACCCAACTTTTTAAAACTCTGGCCGCCAGTTTCCTTCCAATCAACCGTTTGAGACCGGTTTTAGTAACTTTGACTTCTTCTGCAAGGTTGAAAATCTCCAAAATATCTTTATCTGTCTCAAAACCTATTGCTCGTAGCAAAGTTGTGACAGGCAATTTCTTTTTACGGTCAATATAAGCATACATGACACTATTAATGTCAGTAGCAAATTCAATCCAGGATCCTTTGAAAGGAATAATTCTGGCTGAATACAATTTTGTACCGTTTGCATGAAGACTTTGTCCAAAAAACACACCAGGAGAACGGTGTAATTGTGAAACAATAACACGTTCTGCACCATTGACTACGAAAGTACCCTTTGATGTCATATAAGGGATAGCTCCCAAATACACATCCTGAAATTTTGTCTCAAAATCTTCGTGGTCAGGGTCTGTACAATAAAGCTTAAGTCTTGCTTTTAATGGCACATTATAAGTCAGGCCGCGTTCAATACACTCATCAATAGAATAGCGTGGAGGGTCGATATAATAATCTATAAATTCAAGGACAAAATTATTTCTTGTATCAGCAATTGGAAAATTTTCTGTAAAAACCTTATAAAGACCCTCGTTTTTTCGTTTTTCGGGGGGAGTATCCAATTGCAGGAAGTCCTTGAATGACTTCAATTGTATCTCCAGAAAGTCCGGATAATTCTTCGGACTCTGTATAGCAGATGCAAAATTAACTCTTTTGGTTTCAGTAGTTGAAGACATTATTAGTAGATTTATTGAACTTAAAAATGAATATAGACACAAAAAGGTTTAGAATCTCCACAAATGGGGATTCTAAACCAAAGTACCTGATAATCAGGCGTTAGGACTATTTAAGTTCAATTTCGGCTCCTACGTCTTCCAAAGTCTTCTTTAAACTTTCAGCTTCTTCTTTGCTTGCACCTTCTTTTAGTACAGAAGGAGCAGCGTCTACTAAGTCTTTAGCTTCTTTCAAACCAAGGCCACATGCTTCCTTAACAGCTTTAACAACTGCTAATTTTGTTGCACCTACAGCTTTCAAAACCACATCAAAAGAAGTTTTTTCTTCAGGTGCTGCTGCGCTTTCAGCGCCAGCAGCTGCTACAGCTACTGCTGCAGCAGCAGGTGCAATACCATATTCTTCTTTAAGAATAGTAGCAAGTTCGTTTACTTCTTTTACGGTTAAATTCACCAATTGTTCAGCAAAAGCTTTCAAATCTGCCATTTTTGTATGTATTAAATTGTTTTGTACTTAAATAAATATTATTAATTCTTTCTCTCTTCAAGGGTTTTTAGAACACCATGAAGAATATTTCCTCCACTCTGAAGTGCAGAGATCACATTTTTAGCAGGTGATTGCAATAGGGCAATAACATCCCCGATAAGTTCGTTTTTGCTCTTAATGTGGATCAATGCATCCAACTGGTCAGCACCTATATAGAAACTCTCTTCTACATAAGCAGCCTTCAAGGCAGGAATATCCTTGTCTTTTCTAAATTCTTTAATCAGTTTTGCCGGCGCATTTGAAACATTTGAAAACATCAACGCGGTATTGCCTTTAAGAACTTCATATAACGGACTGTAATCCGTATCAAGACTTTCTAATGCCTTTATCAGTAAGGTGTTTTTTACGACCATGAGCTTTATTTCTTTCTTGAAACAGCTCCTTCTTAGTGCACTGGTTTTAGCTGCATTTAAAGCAGAAATATCAGTCACATAAAAACAGCCATATGCTCGAATTGTTAAAATAATCTGCTCAATCGCGGTGTTTTTATCTTCCTTCTTCATAATTCAATTTGATTAGTTTTCCTCAACGGATTTGGGTTCAATTTTTATACCCGGACTCATTGTACTAGAAAGATAAACGCTCTTAATATATGTACCTTTTGCAGCGGTTGGTTTCAATTTTAGCAGCATGGAAATAAATTCTTTTGCATTGCCAAAAATCTGTTCAACAGTAAAGGAAGCTTTCCCAATAGACGCATGGACAATACCATTTTTGTCGACCCTAAAGTCAATTTTGCCTTGTTTTACTTCTTTTACAGCTTTTCCAACCTCCATGGTCACAGTACCACTTTTAGGATTAGGCATTAAGCCGCGCGGGCCTAAAACACGTCCCAAAGCTCCTATTTTTCCCATGATGGCAGGCATCGTTATAATGACATCAATATCGGTCCATCCGCCTTTAATCTTCTCAATAAATTCATCAAGACCGACATAATCCGCTCCAGCTTCTTTCGCTTCAGCTTCTTTATCGGGAGTACACAATACCAGAACCCGAACTTCTTTTCCTGTACCATTTGGCAACGATACAACGCCGCGTACCATCTGATTGGCCTTACGGGGATCAACACCAAGACGAACGTCAACATCAACGGAAGAATCAAACTTTGTAGAAGTAACTTCTTTAACCAAAGCGGATGCCTCTTTCAATGTATAACTTTTCCCAGCTTCAATTTTTTCAAAAGCCAACTTTTGTTTTTTTGTCAGTTTACTCATCTTAATTGAAGTTTAAATATTAACTGGAAATTCCCCTGAAACATTGATACCCATACTACGAGCCGTTCCTGCTACTAATCTCATAGCAGATTCAACAGTAAAGCAGTTTAAATCTTCCATCTTGTCCATAGCAATTGCCTTCACCTGTTCCCAGGTTACAGAAGCAACTTTTATCCGGTTAGGTTCGGCAGAGCCGCTCTTAACCTTAGCAGCATCCAACAACTGAATAGCAGCAGGAGGCGTTTTTACGACAAAATCAAAAGATTTATCAGAATAGTAAGTAATTACGACTGGCAAAATCTTACCGGCCTTTTCCTGAGTCCTGGCGTTGAATTGCTTGCAGAACTCCATGATGTTAACACCTTTTGAACCTAATGCAGGTCCAACAGGAGGAGAGGGATTTGCTGCACCCCCCTTAATCTGCAATTTAATTTGTCCAGCAATTTCTTTAGCCATTTTGTTCTAAATTAAATATTTGTGGAATTTGGAAAAAGAATAAACGACCACAGCGTAACCTGTGACTATTCTTTTTCTACTTGCATAAAACCCAATTCGAGCGGTGTTTTCCGTCCGAATATTTTCACCATTACTTTAAGTTTTTTCTTTTCATTATTGACCTCTTCTATGACTGCACTGAAGCCACTAAATGGTCCATGATTAACTTTCACAGACTCACCAACATAAAAAGGAGTTGTGAAATCTTCTCCAGTTTCCTGAAGCTCATCAACTTTTCCTAAAATGCGGTTCACTTCGGATTCTCTAAGACTTTGAGGATTATCTGTTCCTCCAAGGAATCCGATGACATTTGGTGTGTTCCGAAGAACATGCGCCACTTCACCAACAAGATTGGCTTCAACCAATACGTAACCTGGCAAATAAGAACGCTCTTTAAGAATTCTTTTACCGTTGCGTACCTGATAAACCTTTTCAGTAGGAATCAATACCTGAGACAAATTCTCGCCAAGCGAGGAATTCTTGATTTCAGCTTCAAGATATTCCTTTACCTTGCTTTCTTTGCCACTTACAGCACGTAAGACGTACCATTTCTTTACAATGTCAGACATTCGTTCTTCCTGTAATTAAAATACCTTCTCGTAAATAAAGGTCATGATGTTTTCAAAACCTAAATCGATGAGAAAAACAATTAACGCGATAATCAAAGTACCAGTCAACACAACAACCGCACTATTACTTAGTTCGGAAGCTGTAGGCCAGCTGGTCTTATGTACGAGTTCATTGTAAGAGTCCTTACAATAAGAGGCTACTTTATTAAAAAATTTCTTCATCTTCAGCTAGGGTTTTAATTGCACGGGACGAGAGGCTCGAACTCCCGACACTCGGTTTTGGAGACCGATGCTCTACCAACTGAGCTAGACCCGTGTGTCAAAAAAAGCTCCCCCTTACTCAGTGGAAGCTTTTTCGGGTATTATCGATTTATTTATTCAACAATTTGCGTAATCTGGCCTGATCCAACTGTACGTCCACCTTCACGAATAGCGAAACGCAAACCAACCGAACAAGCAACCGGAGAAATCAATTCAACATTGATTTCAAGATTATCGCCTGGCATTACCATTTCTACACCATCTGGCAAAGTGATTTCACCTGTAACATCCAGTGTACGGATATAGAATTGAGGACGATATTTGTTATGGAATGGTGTATGACGACCACCCTCTTCTTTTTTCAAAATATATACAGTAGCCTTAAACTTAGTATGAGGTGTTACTTTACCTGGATGGGCAATAACCATACCGCGTTTAACTTCTTCTTTATCAATACCACGCAATAAGATACCAACATTATCACCAGCCTGGCCTTCGTCCAAAATCTTACGGAACATTTCAACCCCTGTAACAACAGACTTCTTGCCTTCAGCACCTAAACCAATGATCTGAACTTCATCTCCTGTCTTTACAATACCTGTTTCAATACGACCAGTAGCAACAGTTCCACGACCAGTAATTGAGAATACATCTTCAACCGGCATAAGGAAAGGTTTATCAACCGCGCGGGGTGGAATATCGATCCAGGTATCTACTGCATCCATCAATTCCATTACTTTCTCTTCCCATTCAGGAACACCATTTAATGCACCAAGGGCAGAGCCTCTAATAAATGGCGTATTTTCACCGTCGAAATCATAGAAAGAGAGCAAATCACGCATTTCCATTTCTACCAATTCCAACATTTCTTCATCATCCACCATGTCACATTTGTTCATGAAGACGACTAATTTAGGTACGTTTACCTGACGGGCGAGCAAAATATGTTCGCGTGTTTGAGGCATAGGACCGTCTGTAGCAGCAACCACAATGATTGCACCATCCATTTGGGCAGCACCAGTAACCATGTTCTTCACATAGTCAGCGTGTCCCGGACAGTCAACGTGTGCATAATGACGTTTCTCAGTTTCGTATTCAACATGTGCCGTATTGATCGTGATACCTCTCTCTTTTTCTTCAGGAGCGTTATCAATTTGATCAAAAGACTTAATTTCAGAAAGGCCTTTTTTTGCCAACACCATTGTGATAGCAGCAGTCAAGGTTGTTTTACCGTGGTCAACGTGGCCAATTGTCCCAATGTTGACGTGGGGTTTAGTCCTGTTGTAATGTTCTTTAGCCATAACTCAAAGATTATAAATTGAATGAATTAAATAAATAAAGAGCCGTTGCCGGGATTTGAACCCGGGACCTCTTCCTTACCAAGGAAGTGCTCTACCGCTGAGCTACAATGGCGAAAAAGAGCGGGAAACGGGACTCAAACCCGCGACCCTCAGCTTGGAAGGCTAATGCTCTATCAACTGAGCTATTCCCGCAATCTGATCTATAAAACCACAATCCGCCATTAGAGATCATCGTTAGCAACCAATCGAAAACTTCAAAGAAAACCAATTTTCTCTTTAAAGTTTCCGAATGTGGGCAGTGATGGATTCGAACCACCGTAAGCTTACGCTAGCAGAGTTACAGTCTGCCCCATTTGGCCACTCTGGTAACTGCCCTTCTTACCTGCTGCAATAACCCTACAGCATAGGCTTCATTTGAAACGGCTGCAAATGTAGGTGATTAATTTGAATCCACAAAGGTTTTTAAAAAAAATTATTTCGTACGGTTTTTTTCCTTGAATTTTATTAATTGTTTTTCCAATGCATCCACTGCCATATCAACTGATTCTTCAAACGTATCGCTTGATTTGGATGCAAGCAACTCAGCACCTGAAGCTTTTATTTTAACCAGAGCATCCTTGTTTAAGGTTGTTTCAGGTTTAATAACTTTTAAAATCACCTCAACTTCAAGAATTTCATCATAAAACTGTTCCAGCTTGGAAACTTTTTTTTGGATAAAGTTCACCAATGCGGCTGATGCATTGAAATGGATCGATTGAATTCTGACTTCCATAAAAAAATCCTCCTTCTCTTTAGGCCCTTGGATGGGCTTGTTTATATACTTTTTTCAATTCCTCGAAGGTAGTATGTGTATACACCTCCGTTGCCGAAAGGCTGCTATGCCCTAATAGTTCTTTAACGGCATTAAGTTCAGCCCCTCTATTCAATAATGTTGTCGCAAAGGTATGTCTTAAAACATGAGGACTCTTTTTTGATAAGGTCGTCACTCCTGTCAATTTTTTATTGACCACTCTATAAACCAACTGAGCATAAAGTGGATCACCATTCTCACGAGTTAATAATCTTTTTGCGTTTTCAATAACATATTCATCCCGTACTCTTTTATATTCAGCTATTGACATTTTCAGAACATTGCCAAAAGGTATGAGGCGTTGTTTGTTTCTTTTACCCGTCACACGTAATACACCGGCATCCAAATCCACCTGATTATCTGTAAGACCAGTTAATTCTGATAGACGAATTCCTGTTGTATAAAAAAGCTCTATAATTAACGAATCCCTGCAAGCAATGAAAAAATTCTTCGGATTTTCAACAGGTTTTAAAATTTCATCCATTTCTTCTTCTTTGAGAAACGCAGGAAGCGGTTTCTTCGTTTTCGGAGCCAGAACCTTTTTAACAGGATTGCTTTGCGTGTAGCCTTGCCGCATGAGAAAATGCCAGAAAGATTTAAGGCAAGACAATTTTCTATTCACAGAACGTGCAGACAATTTATTTTCCATCAAACTAATCATCCATGCCCGTAACATATCAGAATCAATCTGACATGGTTCCGTAACGTTAAACTCCGCACAGGCAAAATCCATCAATTGCTGGAGATCACATTTATACGCAACAACGGTATGAGTAGAATAATTCTTCTCATACCGTAAGTATTGTAAAAATTCGTCAATCTGCATTACATCCATTGCTTGAGTAATTCAACAAACGAATATAATAAATACATTCAAGAAAAACAACAAAAACGATCTATTTCCTTTCGTACAAAAAATAAACCTGCACAGCAAACTAATCTTCTGCCTGTTGCAGTTTCTGAACGTAAATTGCCTTTGTCTTTAATTTTCTTTTTTCCACAGAAGGTTTGATAAACGCTTGTCTGTTTCTGAGTTCTTTAACAACTCCGGTTTTTTCAAATTTGCGTTTAAATTTTTTCAGTGCTTTCTCAATATTCTCACCTTCTTTGATTGGAACAACGATCATAATTTTACGTGCTTTAAAGTTTTATTTAAATCGGACTGCAAAATTAGATAAAGGGTTTGATTTACCAAACATTTTTCCCAAACTTTTTTACTTAACATAAAAAAAAATCCTAAAACCATAAAATTGTTGGATGTCACACCGGTTTCCCCTCTATATTCCTTAAAATAAAGTACTTTTGCCTATCAAAAATGCAATCTTATGAGCAGAATTATCACAGAAAGGCTCAACCTGCTGAGAAAGCAAATGGAAAAGCACGATCTCGAGGTTTGTATCATTCCGACCGCTGATCCACATCAAAGTGAATATACGGCTGACTGCTGGAAATTCAGAGAATACCTGTCCGGTTTTACCGGAAGCGCCGGCACATTGGTGGTAAGCCTATCCAATGCCGGTTTATGGACTGACTCAAGATATTTTCTACAGGCTGAAGAAGAATTAAAAGGCAACCATATTGAGCTTTTCAAAATTGGATTCCCAAATACGCCTAATCCCGAAAGTTGGATCATTGAAAAAGGATATCATTCTGTTGGCTTTGACGGCTCCGTTTTCTCAATGGATAACACTCTTAAAATTTCCCGGCTGTTGACACAACACAACATTAAAATAGAAACAGATTTTACACCTTATAATATTGTTTGGCCAGACAGACCAACATTTCCTGAGGGAGAGATTTACATTTTCCCGGAAGATTATTGTGGTGAACCGGTCCAAAGCAAATTAAAAAGACTAAGAATTAAAATGGAAGAGCAGGGCTCAGATTGCATACCTTTGGTTGCATTGGATGAAATCGCCTGGCTTTTCAATCTTAGAGGTAGTGACATTGATTACAATCCGGTAGGAATATGCTACGCTTTCATCGATAAACATCAATGCATTCTATTTGCAGATTCATCAAAATTAAAGTCCAATACAACAGCCTATCTGACAGCAAATAACATAGAAATAGAAGATTATGACAATTTTTCGGCTTTTTTGGAAAAGTATTGCGGCTCAAATGTTTTATTGGATGAATCAAAAATAAATTATCGGTTATATAAAAGTATACCGAAATCATGTACCATTGTGAAAGGGATTTCGCCGGTAACCCTTATGAAATCGATAAAGAATGAAATAGAAATTGCCGGTTTCAGAAAAGCGATGATCTATGACGGTGTGGCTTTGGTACGTTTTTGGCACTGGCTGGAGAAATCCGTAAATAAAGACGGTGAACCTCTAAATAATTCTTTTCCAGATGAATGGACAATCGGTAAACAAATTGCAACATTCAGGAAAGAACAAAAGAACTATGTTTGCGAAAGCTTCTGCCCCATTGTTGGCTACAATGAACATGGAGCCATTGTCCATTATGAGGCCACTCCCGACAGCGCGCTTCAAGTAAAGCCTAACGGCTTCTTACTTATTGATACCGGTGGCCAGTATTTAGACGGGACAACAGACATCACACGCTCATGGTCTTTTTACCGTGAAACTCCTCAAAATTATAAAGAAGATTACACGTGTCTGCTTAAAGGGCAAATTGCATTGTCAAGCGCCATATTTCCTAAAGGTACGCGTGGCTCTCAGCTTGACATCCTCGCCAGGCAATTTATGTGGAAACGCCATTTAAATTTCTGGCACGGGACAGGCCACGGCGTCGGACATTTTCTTAACGTCCATGAGGGCCCTCAAAGCATCCGTATGAATGAAAGCCCTATTAGTCTCGAGCCGGGAATGGTTACATCAAATGAGCCGGGTCTTTATCGGGCAAATCAATATGGAATACGATTGGAAAACCTGATTCTGGTCTGCGAAAATGAAGAATCGGATTTCGGCAAATACCTTTCATTTGAAACGCTTACACTTTTACCCTATGATTTGAATAGTATTGATGACAACCTCCTCAATCGGGAAGAAAAAGAATGGATCAACAACTATCATCAAAACGTTTATGTGAAATTATCCCCGTTTTTAAATAACGACGAACGTCTTTGGCTAAAGGCCAAAACAAAAATAATCAAATAAATACCAATTATTTTTTAAAAGAATATAGAAATATGGCACTAATAAAATCTGTAAGAGGATTCGTTCCTCAAAATGGCAAAAACTGTTTTTTTGCAGAAAATGCGACAATCATTGGCGATGTCATTATGGGCGATGGTTGTACAATCTGGTTCAATACGGTTCTACGTGGAGATGTAAACTCAATCCGCATCGGAAACAATGTCAATATTCAGGACGGTTCAATATTACACACACTGTATAAAAAGTCCACCATCGAAATTGGCAACGATGTTTCTATCGGACACAATGTAACAATCCATGGAGCCAAAATTGAAGATAACGCATTAATAGGCATGGGCTCCGTATTGCTTGATCACGCAGTGATAGGTGAAGGTGCAATTGTTGCTGCAGGTTCGGTTGTTCTTAGCAACACGCATATTGAACCATTTAGTATCTATGCCGGTGTTCCTGCTAAATTTGTTAAAATGGCAGATCCCGAACAAACACGAACAATTAACAAACGCATCTCTGACAATTATCAAATGTATGCAAGCTGGTATAAAGAAGATGATGAAATCTAATAATAAAAGCTTGAATTCGTAAATAAAAAAGTTTAACACCAGGCTCCTTTTCTGCAGAGTCTGGTGTTTTATTTGGATAAGAACAAGCTTTCTATTTGGTTTTTATTAATTTTGCGGCTGAAATCTTCTAAAAAAGTCGTTAAAACATATCTGATGCAAAAAAATCTAGTTATTGTCGAATCTCCTGCCAAAGCTAAAACTATAGAAAAATTTCTTGGAAAAGACTATAAGGTCTTATCTAGTTTCGGTCATATCCGGGACTTGAGTAAAAAAGATTTTGGCGTAGATATAGCCCATAATTACAAACCGATCTATGAAGTTTCATCTGATAAAAAGAAAATAGTCAGTGAACTAAAGTCTACAGCAAAAGATGTTGAAACAGTGTGGCTGGCGTCTGATGAGGACCGTGAAGGAGAAGCCATCGCCTGGCATTTGTACACCGTTCTTAATTTAGAGCCGGAAAAAACCAGGCGTATTGTTTTTCATGAAATCACAAAAGAAGCTATTTTAAACGCTATAGAGACCCCTCGGGAGATTGACATAAATTTGGTAAACGCTCAACAGGCACGACGTGTTTTAGACCGCATTGTTGGCTTTGAACTTTCACCCGTGCTTTGGAAAAAGATTAAACCGTCTCTTTCAGCAGGGCGTGTTCAATCTGTTGCCGTGCGTCTTATCGTAGAACGCGAGCGTGACATTCAAAAGTTTGAAGCTGAGGCATTTTATAAAGTTGCCGTTATTTTTAATATTAAAGACGCAGAAGGTAATATTGTAAATATCAAAGCAGAGCTCCAGCATCGTCTGAAAACAAAAGAGGAAGCACTTGCCTTGCTGGAAAAGTGCAAAACGACCACATTTAAGATTGAAGATATTGTCACAAAACCAGCTAAAAAAACGCCGGCGCCTCCTTTTACAACATCAACTCTTCAACAGGAAGCTTCTCGCAAACTTGGATTTTCTGTTTCGCAAACGATGGTGATTGCCCAACGCCTTTATGAATCTGGGAAAATAACTTATATGCGTACAGATTCTGTCAATCTGTCCAATTTAGCTTTAGGCACTGCCAAAACGGAAATTGAATCGATGGCCGGCAAAGAATACTCTAAAGTACGGCAATATCAAACAAAATCCAAAGGAGCTCAGGAAGCGCATGAAGCTATTCGTCCAACTTATATAAACATTCATCAGATAGAAGGCAATGCTCAGGAAAAGCGTCTATATGATTTAATATGGAAACGAACGATTGCATCTCAAATGGCCGATGCCAAACTGGAAAAGACTACCGTGAAAATCGGCATGTCTGATAGTGCTGAAAAATTTGAAGTTACAGGGGAAGTCCTGACGTTTGACGGTTTTCTTCGGGTTTATCTGGAATCTTCAGATGATGAGAATGAATCTGAAAATAGCAGCAAGATATTGCCACCTATCAATATAAATTCGGACATTCAAATGGAATCCGCCTCTGCAACAGAACGTTTCACACAGAAACCTCCACGTTACACAGAAGCCAGTCTTGTCCACAAACTGGAAGAACTCGGAATAGGCCGTCCTTCAACTTATGCTCCAACTATTTCTACCATTCAGAACAGAAATTACATTATTAAACAAGATCTCGAAGGAAAATCCAGGTCTTATGATATACTGGAACTAAGCGACGGAATTATTAAAGCTACTATTGGTAAAGAAATAAATGGTGCTGAAAAATCAAAGCTGTTTCCAACGGATATTGGTATTGTCGTAAATGATTTTCTATTGGATTCATTCCCTGATATTTTAGATTTCAACTTCACTGCATCCGTAGAAAAGCAATTCGATCAAATTGCTGAAGGAGAAACGAAATGGGAATTGGTAATTGATGATTTTTATAAGAAATTTCATCCTGAGGTTGTCAATGCAAGTACCTACTCAAAGAAAAAAGTCGGTGAACGTACGCTTGGGGAAGATCCTAAAACTGGACGTCCTGTTTCTGCCCGTATAGGAAGGTATGGGCCTGTTGTTCAAATTGGGACTGTAGAAGATGAGGAAAAGCCTTTATTTGCCTCCCTGCGCAAGGACCAAAGTTTGGAGACAATTACAATAGAAGAAGCTTTAGAATTATTTAAATTACCAAGAGTGGTCGGTACATTTGAAGAAAAAGACACAACCGTCGCTATCGGTCGTTTTGGACCCTACATAAAACACGACAATAAATTCATCTCCATCCCAAAAGGATTTGACCCTTTGAAAATAACCTTGGAGGAGTGCATTGAATTGATTGAGACAAAACGAATAACTGACAGTAAAAAAGTAATAAAAAGCTTTACAGAAGACGAGACCGTTCAGGTATTAAATGGTCGCTTTGGCCCCTATATCGCCAAAGACGGCAACAACTACCGTATTCCCAAAACGACAGATCCGAAAAATCTAAGTCTGGAAGATTGTTTAAAACTTATTTCCGACCAAGGTGAAAAACCCAAAAAGGTATCAAAAAGCAAGAAAGCAGTTATTTCTAAAACCGCAGATTCAACGAAAAAAACCACAAAAAAGACTTCAGTAAAGAAGAAACCTGCAGTCAAGAAAACGACCACCAAGAAGGTTTAGTTTCATTGATAATCTTTTAAAATTTGCTGTAGTTTTTTCCTTGTAAAAAAGATCCGGCTTTTTATGGTTCCAAGGGGTAAACTCATTTCTTTAGCAATACTTTCGTATTTATAGCCGGCCACATGCATTGCAAAAGGCTGTCGGTATTGTTTTGGGAAATTATTGATTGCACGCATAATTTCTTCTATTGAATAAGATCCTTCCGGTGAATCAAATCCTGAATTTTGCGGAATATTTAAATGGTAAAGATTCTCTGTCTGATCAACATAAGTTTGTTCTCTTACCGCTTTTCTATAATTATTTATAAAGATATTACGCATAAGGGTATAAGCCCATGCCTTAAAATTTGTCTCTTCAGCAAATTTATCGTGATTGTCCAACACTTTTAAAGATGTTTCCTGAAGAAGATCTGAGGCATCCATTTTGTTTTTTGTCAGGTGAAAAGCAAAACGAAACAAGTCACCCTGCACATTTAGCAGATCTTGTGTTAACTTTATTGTGTTCATATTGCCATTATTTAAGATAGTGGTAAAATAAGTTTCCTTTCTAACATAAAAATTAACTAAAACCAAATATAATAAAAACGTATAGCGGCATAAGTAAAAAAACTGATATTTAAAACCTATTTTCTGTTAATTATCTGTTTTAAGTCTTATATTTGTCAGATATTATACTTTTTGAAGCGTAAAAACAACAAATATCAAGGCCAATGTTATTATACCTTATAATCATTTTGTGCATCCTCATCTGTTTGATTGTTAAATTATACAGAAGTCAATGGAAAAGAGAGAAATCAATTATCCATATCTTTGATATGTTACATGATTTGGAGAAATCTTTAGCTTTAATTAAAGGCCCTTTGGATGAAATTTCAAGGGATAACAATATTGAAGAATCAAAGAAAAATAAGCTGCATCTTGCTATTTGGAGTGTTCAAAAAGCACAAAAGACAATAAGCGATTTGATTTTGGGAAAAAAGATAGGAGATAAAAGTTACATAGACATACCCAACTCAGAAACTGCAGAAAATCTGAAAGACACGCAATACCTCCAGATAGATCAGGCATTCATGGAAAAAATGATCTCAATTATTAAAGCCCACATAAATGATATCGATTTCACAGTAGACACTCTTAGTCAGGAAATTGGCATGAGCCGATCTTCTTTGTACCATAGGATAAAAGATATCTGTAATTGTGCTCCAGCTGATTTCATTCGTAAATTCAGACTTGAAAAGGCGAAGGAATTGTTGGAGACAAGTCAGTATACAGTATCTGAAATTGCTTTTAAAACAGGATTTTCCGATGTTAAATATTTCCGGACAGTTTTTAAAAAAGAATATAACAATAGTCCTCGTAATTTCACTAAAATCAGCCAGTGATCCTGTAACCTATATCGAATCAGGTTTTAGGGTTTTTGTTCAGGGAAATGTCGTATATTTGAATATTTATAGGCTTTTTTTGTTATATTTATGCAATATAAAAAAGCAAGTTGATTTTTCAAAAAAAACACCAAGGTGAGTTACTCAAAACCATAAGGTGTTTTGGTCAAAACATCAAGGTGTTTGATCCAAAACCATAAGGTGTTTTCTCTCAAAACATAAGGTGTTTCCTGTCGAACACCTTGGTGTTTTTTTTAGGTCATCCCTGTCTTGCAAAAAAGTTCATTTTACCTTCTCTAATCCGTTTTTTGCCATTTTTGCTTTTTCTGCATAAGGTTGCATTAATCGGTCTGGATTTTGCTGGCTTTGTATTTTACTGGTACACCATATATATAGGTGTATAATTTGCAGCGCTTCCGTTGTCCAGCGGCATGGCATTCCGGCTCCTGTTCGCCCGTCCTTGTGCCCGCTTGATTCCTGCGCTATTTGTTTGTCTCTTCCAGAGCCTTCACAAAATAGCATTGCAGTCATCTACGCGTTCACTGCGTCCGTTCTCAAGGTCGCCGTCAACCATACCGCTGGCCTCCGTCCGCTTTGCGGAAATGTCAATAGTTTCTCATCATTTGACGTTACGGATTATTCAGGTCAAACAACTTTTATTGCGGACACTTATCGTATGCGGAAGTTATACGCAATACCGCCAAATAAAAAAATTCCTTACACTAAATGGGATGCACAAAATCACTCCTTTGCTTAAAAACGGAACGGACCTTCGCTACATCCAGGCCCTTTTATAATTTATACTCATGTGACTACCAAGGGATTTGAACAGATTAAAAGTCCGTTGGACAAATTAAATATTTAATGCAGAATCATTTGCCTTTAAAAAAAATGTGTATATTAGCCCGCTATAACAACACCTTAAAAATCCGGTTGTTTTCAGAAAAAGAACAATCAATTAACAAGGAAACAACTCACAAACAGACTTCTGTGCCATGAAAACTCTAACTCGTACTCAATCCAATAAGAAAGCAAATAAAAGGTATGAACCCCAGGGCAAGCCCTGGACCCTGATTCCGCCGCAAGCGGTGGGGAATTCAACCATTAGAGATTAAATTCAAACTAATTATGAGCATACAACATTTACACTATGTGTTAAATGAGATCGATACAACAGCACAAGTTCTTTCAATCAAAAATACCACATTCTTTAAGAGGTCAATAGCAAGGTTGATAGCCATGCGAATAGATGACTTTATCAAATTAGGCTTTTCAACAAATAAGCAAGCTGAAAACAAACAAGTTATCAAAGATGAGCTAAACGCCCTGCAAACTCTGTATATCGACCATTTCAAATTGCAGCGGGACAAATATGGTGCGCATTTTCAGTATTTAGATTTTAGCGAAAGGTTGCAAAACTGGTCCAACATTAATGCCGACAAGGCTAATTTCTTTACCGAAATGCCCATCGATATATATAGCCACTTTAGTAATGTCGCTGGATATGTGCCTTATTATCCAGCAATTATATCGTCAGGAACCACATCTACAATCAATGAGATAAATGATAGATTTGACCTTGAGCAGCATCCTAATATATCAACAGATATTCTATCACTGACACGTCCAAATTCTGGTGGCATACTGAATTTCAGTATGATTCACACAAAGGCAGGCGTTCTTAAATCCTTGGAGATGCTTTTAGATTATGAGTGGGAGATGATTGAGGGACTAAAAGGAAATCGTGATACCTCCATGCCTTTTATTAAGCTATTCATTACTGATTTGTTGAGTTACGTAGATAATTACTTTACGCGTACTGATATATATAGCACCTCACTTCAGTATGAAGAGGGTTTCGATCATTATGTTGCAATCAATAGAAATGATGGGACTAAAGAAGCTGATGAAATTATAACACGGTTCAAGTCGGGTTTCAAACTAGAAGATCATGTTTCAGAATTAAGGAGGATGCGCAACAAGGCATGTGGCCATATTGACACAACCCTAACAGTTGCGGAGTTGAAAACCCTTGTCGATAATGTAGATCTTGGCAAATTTCATGACTTGTATCTGCGCCTTAAAGCAATATTCAGATCAGTTTGCTATTCAACTTTTTATTTAAAGCAGTATCTGTTTGGCCCATTTGAAAGGCTGCACGGTGTAGAGAAAATAGCGGGTATGGAAGTGTCCTCTTTTGACGGTCAGCCATTCCCAGAGATGCCGTCGCAATTTAAATCACCAAATGACGACCATCTATACGAGGAACAATACAGGCTATGGCTTGCGTCTGGGAGTGATGCTGTTCGCAGCTATTTTTGGAATTCCCAAACCGTTAGCATTTATTAAAAAAAACAGACAGCATTTATGTACGGATTAAATAATTTAAAGCAAACAATTATAATTGACCAAAAATCTGTTGATTGTCCAGTGGTAGGCTGTACTGTGAAAGTTGAGAGACAAAAAGTTTCATTCAAAAGAGAAGCGAAATTCAATTGTCCTATTCATAAAATCTTTATTTCGCCTTCGACTTTTGAATATGAAACTGAACAAGAAAACTTATTGTGGTATGACAGTATCGATAAAAACTTATTCGATGAAATAAAAAAGGTAAAGAGAGAAAGCCGTATCGCAAGAGATAATAGCGAAGATGCATTGACGTGGAATGTGTTTAGGTTTCTTGACAGACAAAGTCTCCTGACAAATTTTCTTTCTCACTTATCTCAAAAAGTAATTAAAGAGGCAGAGTTAATTTTATGGTCATATTCACCGAAAGAAAAGTCGGGCTGGACACATTTGAAAAAGGCACGAATTGAATTTGGTGAAACTATTGCAAGAGGCTCAGAGCCTGATATTATAATTAGAACAGACAAAGCTTTGTATTTTATAGAAGCTAAGCTAACAGCTAGTAACGAAACTAAACCAAGTGACCTGAAAAACAGAAAAAAATATGAAACTGGCGGCAATAGATTGTTTTCACAAATCTTTAAATCTGACTATGAAACCATTGCTGTAAAAGAAAAGCGCTACGAATTAATGCGATTTTGGTTGCTAGGTAGTTGGATTGCAAAACAACTTAAGATAGACTTTGAATTTTATAGTTTAGTAACACAATCCCGAGAACAAGAAATTGAAGTGGACTTTGGCAAACACATAATTGAATCTGCTGATAGGAAATTTTCCCGCTTGACTTGGGAACAAATCTATGATTTTATTAGTCCACTAATAAACAATAAAGAAAAACTAAAAATAACTGAGTATTTTGAAAATAAGACAATTGGGTATATTTCGGATGGAACTATTGTTAAAGCATTTAATGTTTAACAAATTGAAAAAGAAAGAAATAAACAAATGCTAATGCGGTAATATTTCAGATGGCAGGAAAGCGCAACTTGAAAGGTTCGCAATTTCTATTAAGTCCGTAACGGCAGAAAGGAAAGCAGTTCCTAATGCCGCCAGAAAATATACCGTCACCGTTGGGTGAAGTGTAAAACACAACGGAGAAGCTGAAAGCCGAAAGTGGAGGCAAAATATCAAATTTAAACCATTATGTTTCGATTAAAAGAAATCCTACTTGTAGTGATTCTAATTTTGACACTAACAAGTGTAATGTTGGGACAAACTCAACAGCAACTCCCTCTTCAAAATAGAGCGAAATTGAAAACAATAAAATATAAAAATTTTGGTTATGCTATTGTTGGTTATGTAGCCAACAAGCAATTTGTTGAGGGACAAAAAATATCATTTCTAAAAACAAAACAAGAAACAGGAATAGTCCCATTGTTATATGTTGCTATCCCTTATACTAAAACGACCCTAACAGATACCATAACAAGTGGGATATATGTTACCAAAGATGGGATTTCATACTTGGAATTTACTGTTGTTAAAAAAAATGATTGGAAAGGGAAAGGCTCTATTACTAAAGGATTATACAAGGTTGCTAATAGCAAATACAGCAATAGTCTAACCACCATTCCTGCTGACGCGAGCGATTTAAAAATTGAAACAGCGGATATTTATTTTTATCAAGGATATTACGATAATTATCCTATGGATAACATTCCTGTTATTCTGCAAAAACAATCAGAAGATTATGTGCTAAAAATGGAGTTTGATGACAGAATATTGGAAACTGTTGTTAGTTCAGAAAACATTAAGAATTATGGTTTTTTTGAATTTAATAATTTGATAAAATATTCACAAAATGTAAAGTTGAATTACAAAAACGGGGATGCTTTCATTGGTGTTGTTGAAAAGGATGACAGCAAATACACTGCAAAGAAAGGCGAGTTCAAATTTAAAACAGGCGAAATATATAAAGGTGAGTTTGTAGGCAGAAATATGGTTTACCGTAATGGAAGAATTTTTGTTCCAGACAAAGGAGAAACAATATTCGCAGATGGAACTACCGCTAATGGTGATTGGTTGAAACAATACGATTTCACAGATAATGAATGGGAACAGATTTATGAAAACCGTAATTCTTTGACTGAAATACGAGATAATGCAGTGCGAGCTGACAAAGAAAAACAACAAAAATTACAAGCTGAAAATATAGCCAAACAGCAAGCTCAAGAAAAAAAGAAAATTGCCGAACAAAAACGTAAACAATTATATATTGATAAATATGGCGAGTATTACGGAAGCCTCATAAGTGAAGGACAGTTGGAAGTTGGAATGTCACAAGCAATGGTTAGTGAAGTTTGGAACAAAGTTTTTTTTGTTGTTAGTAAATCTATACGAAACGGCAAAACTATTGAATTTTGGGAATATAGCAAGGATAAAATGCAAATGGCAATTTTATTAGAAGGTGCAAAAAACAAAAATAACGGTGGAGGTGAAGCAGCATTTGCAGAAATATATATGATGGGTCTTTCAGAACAATTTGGTGGACCAACCGTTCCCAAGACGATTATTTTCACCAATAACAAATTAACAGATATTTATAGATAAAAAAACACCTTCGCCTAATACACGCCTATGCCCAATGGCTGACGTGGTATTAGCAGTAGCATCTCACGCGTTAACATAGCGCATGTGTTGAGCGCGCAGGTTTAATTTTCTGCAAATGGTTGAGTAAGAGAAAGAAAATGCAGTCATGGCCTGCATAAAACAGTAAGAATGTTTGACTAAAAAGTATCATTATGAAAAGAATTCTAACATTAGCCGTATTATTTCAGGGAATAGTAATCGCCGCCTTTGCTTCAGGTGATTCCGATGATTATCTCGGACATCTTTCCGATTTGGAATTTACTAATAGCAAGACAGCTGTTTTCGTAAATGATGTATTTATAAAGAGTGCGATTGGAATAGATCTCGATACTAAAGCAAGTGTTACCGAGGTTATCAAAGAGAAGTGTAAAGATCCGTTAGTTATCAATGGCTTTAGTTACGCTGATAAAGTAATCCTACGTTGCGATAAGAACATCAATTTAGTGTCCTTGGAAGATGTAAGAAAAGAATTTTACCCAAATGTAAAAGGTCCATGTTTGTACATGATAAACAAGTTTTTCATTGCAAAAGATGTGGTTTCTTACAAAATAGAGAAGAACTTCATTATGAAAGTAGAAGTTCTTCCTTCTTCTGAAATTGAATTCTTTAAGGGTCAAGTGCCTTTCTCCATCATTCGTATCTTTACAAAAACAGGGAATGATCAATATCCGATGAGAATTCAATAAGAAAGACCTTCGGCAGCGGTCGATTTCTGTACAATTATTTTCGTAAGCCTACTGCGAAGTACATCTTGACTTAGAATTTTCAAGTTCATGGATTTGCAGATTAAAAGCAAAAAACGATGAACAGAAAAGAAGAGATGTACGCACACGTGGAGCGTTGCGAAACCGGAATGCAGACCCAGCGTAAGTATTGTCAGGAATACGGGCTTAACCTTTCCACTTTTTATTATTGAAAAAAACGCTATCGTGATAAGCAGTCCGAAAAATCCAGTCCTGAATTTGTAACGATCACTTCGGATGTAACCAGGAATTTTAGTAATGGCAGGGCTCGCAGTGAACCACCCATTTTGTTTTGTATGCCTGTTGCACGGCATCATTGAACAGATCCGCCCTTTCGCTCCTGCATGATCTCCGATAAAGAAGACTGATGCCAGAATAAATAACGAAATGGATACCTCTGATATACACCTGAATGCTTTTTTAAAACTGAATTTTTCCTTGTTTACAATAACACCGGCAAAAAGGCCAAAAATGAAATTCAGGACAAAGAGCAGTGTTATTGCTTCAAGAACGCTATGAATCGGCTGAAAATAGGCCAATATTGCTGATAGGCTAATAGTTATAAAACTTTTTATACTTTCCACAAATTCAAAATTTTACTAAGATTTTACTTTTTGGGTTTGAAAAAAATTAAGCTTACACGCCTGTAGTGGTGGTACCGGTCGTGGTTGCACTCGTTATTGTGGTTGTCGCAAAGCCGTGCCATCCTTCTCATAAGTCAGATTTGAAAGCCTCTCTGTCGGATCTGCCCCATACTTCTGTTGCTGCAAAACATACTCTACTGCCATAATTTTAATTTTTTTAATGTTAATAATTAGTTGCTCGCATTGAACTCCGGCCGGGATTTCTGATTGCAGTACAAAAGTACAACAGCCAATTTCCGCGAATGCTCCAGATGGTCCTTTTTGGTCCTTTTTGGGGGCAAAAAGGGGTAAATGGGGGTTTTCAAATCATTCTTTCGATAATTTCTAATATTAATTGATTATTATTTTGATGATAACTAAAAATGTTTTAATTTTGCACAATAGAATAATAAAAAATAAATATGATAAACAAGTTTGAAGATTTAAAGAAAAGCGAATGCCTTCCTAAGACAAAAACAGAATTGGCATTAAAGTACAATTCTGAAACAACGCCCAAAAATGCGGTTCGGATTTTACGCAGATGGATAAAAAAATACCCAAACCTGTCATCCGATTTAAAACAAGCGAATTATAATCAACGAAGTCATTTGGTAACCCCAAATCAAGTCCGGATTATTTATAAACATTTGGGAGATCCGTAAACTTTTACAGCCCGAGGCAAAAGCAAACATTCAAGCCTGATAAAAAAAAATTTGTAGCTGATGATTAATGAATTGTCAGCTGACAATTCCCAAAGTATCAGCTACAAATTTTCCCTAATTATTCTAAAAATGGACAAAAATGATTAAGCTTTTGGATTTTGTTTTTCTTCTCTTGCGCGCACGCGTTATTATAAACCTATTATCTGAACGTAGTGAAGATAATATATTAATTTTCTAATATAATAGTGGACACATTGAGTCCGTTTTGAATTTTGAGTCAAATGTAACAAACACAATTTCAATGAATTAATTAGCTTTTTGGCTGTTTCAAAACTGTTTCACATAAAAACCAATCATCATGAATACAAAAACAAACTAAAATCAGGAATGATTTGTTGATTTCTTTAGTGAAGGAAGAGAAAGGAGATCTTTGACATAATGTATGTTTTCGAGCATTTTTTGAATTATTATCCAGGAAAGTTTAGGTTAATAAAGGGCTATTTGGTACGATTTGGTGTCTTTTTGTTCGCATCCGGGAATATCTTTCCCCTTTTTGCGGATGGAAGGCAAAGGGACATTGTTGATTATGAATGAACATGCATGATAGCCTGCTCCACAATGATAAAACCCGATTTCTTTCTCATAATCAATGATTTTTGTGGTGAATAATCTTACGATTATAGAAAAAAACGGGTACTTTTGGAAACAGTAATGAACAGCTATCCGCGAAGGTGGATTTAGCTCAACACCAGCTTAGCCATAGATGAGAGTCCGTGAACAAAATAGTGCTGAGTTTGTTTGTTATTAAACAAGCACTTACGTTTGCACCTGATTAATAATTCTAAAAGCCATAGATATGATTGCTGCAAACTATACCGAATTTAGGACAGGATTAAAAAAGTTCCTTGATTGTGTTGAAGCGAACAATGAGACCTTGATCATCAAAAGGGGAACGGAACAGTTATGATTTCATTGAATGAATATAATTCAATAATGGAAGAGAAATGACTATTACTTTCTCTAAAAACGCATGGGAAGACTACACATCATGGTTCACAGAGAACAAGAATATGTTGAAAAAAACAACGGCAGGTTTTCGCACTTTTTCGAATCATTATCCGGGCAAGGTACTTTGCACTTTATGGCCCCTTTCTTGCCGAAAGGATCAAAGATTGTTGAGAATAAAAAGGCGTAAATTATATAATTTAGATAAAGTTATATAACAAATGAATCCTTAAAAAAGCCGAACTTTATAACATTATTATTGTTAGTTACTTAGGGACGGACAACAATATAAAAAAAGTAACGTATATTGCAATCGGTTTTCCAATGAAGCATTATTTTAAGGCATACCACTAACCATTAAACTCAAAAAGAATGAAAGCAATCAAATTTTATGCATTTATCATAACACTCGTGTTTATAACGTCATCGTGTGTTGAGCATTCAGGAAAATACAAAGCCGCAATTGCTCAGCGAGATTCTTTGGCACTTGCAAACCAAGCCTTAGATTCCAGTTACCACCAGACCATGGCCCTTGTAAACGATATTGAAACAGGATTCTCAGAAATTAATCAGAATGAGAGCCAAATGAAGGTTAATCTCAAAGCGGTCGAAGGCGGAAAAACAGACAAAAGAGCGTTGATCAGTGCCCAAATGAAAGCAATAAAAGAGGGTATCGAGAAAAACAAAGCAAAAATCGCGGAACTACAGCGCTACGCATCTAAAGAAGGAAAAACAAACAGCATGCTGGTCGAAACAATCAAACGGCTGCAAACCGAAATGGATGAGAAAGTTGTCCAAATTAAATCCTTACAAGAGGAGCTCGACAAGAAAAACATCAAGATTAGTGAGCTGAGCACAACAGTCGACGCCCAAGGCAAAAATATTGCTGAACAGCAAAATGTTCTGGAACAGCAAAAGTCCACGATAAAGGTGCAAGACAAAGACATGAATACTGTTTGGTACTGCGTCGCATCGTCTAAAAAACTCAAAGAAGCAAAGGTTATTTCAGGCGGAGGACTTTTTCAGGCCAAGAAGTTAATGAGCAAGGAATTCGATCAGAGCATCTTTACTCAGGTTGACTTAAGAAGCATTTCATCTATTGCCACCAATAGCAAAAAAGTAAAGTTGCTCTCGTTGCACCCAGGAAATAGTTATAATTTGGTAGTGGGTGCCGACAAAAACATTACGATCGTAATTACCAATGCTTCAAAATTCTGGAGTATTTCAAAATATTTAGTCGTACAAATATAGTTTGATTACAAAGCTGCTAAACACCAACAGCACATTCCCTTTAATTTCTGATTAACAGATTTAAAGTGGATGTGCTTTATAGCTACGCATGCAGGGCATAGTGTTTATTGGCAGGCCGACTTGTGTTTAGTTGGTTTTCAATTCTGAGAATTAGCGCAGGCAATGGAGCAATATTATAGAACAAGATAAATAAATACGTGATTAGTAATGACATTAGAAGAAATAATAAATTACAGACGTTCTGTAAGACACTACAAGGACCTTTCCATTGATCCAGAAAAAGTCAGACATTGTATAGAACTTGCAACTTTGGCCCCCAACAGTTCCAATATGCAACTTTGGGCGTTTTATCACATTACAAATCCGGAAATTCTAAAAGAGCTCTCAGTTGCCTGCTTAAATCAGGAATCGGCAGCTACTGCCCAACAAATGGTCGTTTTCGTAACCAGGCAGGATCTTTACCGAAAAAGAGCAAACAAAATGATTGAGTTGGAAACTCAAAATGTTCTAAAAAATAGTCCAAAAGAGAAACAAGAAAAAAGAATCAAAAGATGGCAATTGTACTATGGAAAAGTAATGCCATTTTTATATTCCCGCTTTTTAGGGATTTTAGGGATTATCCGAAAGGCCCTTGTGAACATTATCGGACTTTTCAGACCAATCACGTATCAGGTGTCTGAAAACGATGTGAGAGTGGTAGTTCATAAAACCTGTGCTTTGGCAGCACAAACCTTTATGCTGGCGATGGCCAATGAAAGTTATGACACTTGTGCGATGGAGGGTTTTGATAGCAGAAAAGTGAAACGCATCTTAAATTTGCCTTTGGGTGCCGAAATAAATATGATTGTCTCCTGCGGAATAAGAGAAGAACGTGGCGTTTGGGGAGATAGAATGAGAGTTCCTTTCGACGAGGTTTATCACAAAATCTGACAAGCCACAAATTTCTGTTCACAATTTGTAGTTGATGAATAGTTCTATGTCTGTAGGAAAAAGGAGCATGCGGTTTAGCTAACAGCTTAATGCATATATGATTTTGAAAAACAAGAACTTAATAATAATTACACTCATGAGTGCGTTGGGAATTTTCTCATTGCTATCTTGTTCCAGCATTCTAAAATAATCGAACATATAAAGCAAAAGCTAGATTTAAAACATTAGATGAAGCATTTAAGAATCAATAAAATAGATTCGAACACACTCCCTTCGGTGGCGAGGTCTGGCCGCCCGTAATGTGCCATATACGAAAAAAAACATAAAATTTTGCCATGATACCAGGAATTGGTATATTTACGAAAGCAATTAAAGAGAAACAGCTATGGCAAAGAACACATCGGTATTACTCGGAGAATATTTTGAGAACTTTATAAATGAACAAGTTAAATCGGGTCGGTTCTCATCGGCAAGTGTAGTTGTAAGGACGGCATTACGTTTATTTGAACAAGAAGAAAACAAAACCAAAATTCTCGTAAACGAATTGAAGGCGGGTGAAAAATCGGGAATTATTTCAAATTTTGATAGCGAAAAAGCCCTTTCCAATCTTCACGCCAAATATCCACAAAATGAAGTTTGAGATAAGCGAAAAAGCATTTGAAGATATTGAAACATTTGGCTTTATACAGTTGAGACCTAGTCATACATACAAGCAGACAGATACTACAATCTGATTTTTGATAAAATAAAATACATTGTAGAAAATCCATTATCTGGAAGAAATATCAACCACATCCGGAAAAATTACAGATGTACCAAAGTAAAATCGCATTTGATATTTTACAGATACAGAAAATCAGATCAAATAGTAGAAATAATCAGAATACTCCATCAAAGTATGGATATTTAAGAAAGAATAAAAGGCATGAACCCAGGGCAAGCACTGGACCCTGATTCCGCCGCAAGCGGCGGGGAATTCAACCATTAGAGATTAAAGTGAATGCGCTATAGCTATGAAAAATTTCTATTAATGGGATTCTCAATTATTTATAATCGCCAGTTGCTGATAAATAATTAGCCTCCTTAATTTTATAGGTGCAAACAGCATCGGTATACTGATTCTGAGCATCCTGATACATCGCCTGAGCTTCCAATAGATCAGACATCGAGGAGACTCCAGCTTGATAATTGTCATTTATTACTTTCAGGTTTTCATTCGCTTGGTCAATGGAAACCTGATTTGTTTTAATCTGAAAAAACGTTTCGTTAAGCTCATTTCTGGCTTGTTCAATTTGCAGGGAGAGAAGCTCTGTTGTTTCACTCAATTTATTACTTGCCTGTTCAATTTTGTACTGTTTTTCCTTTATCTTATGGGAACCTCCCCACCAATCGGAAATAGGGACCGATACCGAAACAAAAGCCAGGGCATTTGAACTCGTCGAATTCATCACGTCAGATTTATAACCCATAGCTCCCAATGCAACCTGAGGAAGATTCTCACCCAAAGCCATTTTCTTCTGCAACTTCTCTGCTTCCAAGGCTTTATTCAGCAACTGATATTCATTTCTGTTCTTTATTGCGCTACTATTGTCAACAATGTATTGTTGCGGCAGATCGGTTGAGACTTCGGGCTGAACAAGAACTATCGCACTGTCATAGGGAATCCCGATATGTTGACACAATGCCATTTTCGATAAGCAAACACCATTGTTCAGTTTCATTTTATTTATTTTCAGTTCATTCAATTTCAATTTGACTTTTAGCAAATCACTTCGCTGAGCAAGCCCTGCTTTAACTGAAACCTGTGCATCTGAAAGTAATTGGTTAAGAAACTTTTCGTAACTATTCAACGTCTTTAACTTTTCTTGCAAAGCAATCGTATTCCAATAAATATTCTCTGTTTTCACCAATACTTCCGTCGTACTCATTAACTTCTTTTGCTGACTTACTTCATAACCAATTTTCGCAAGTTTATTGCCATTGACTATTCGACCTCCGGAAAACACTGGTTGTATAGCCGAAATACTTACCATATTCATATAATCCATTGCTTTAATGGGTATATTTGGAACATAAGCATATTGAGTTGCTGTTGCTAAATTTGCCAGATTACCATCGTATACCGGAAGATTCATGGAAGGTATTGTTCCTTTTATTAAATAATCGGATGACCGCATCGCTACTCCCATTGCACTTACTTTCGGGAAATAGTTGGTGAAAGCGTCTTTTTTAGTTTCAAGAGCAGTTTTCACTTCAAAATCGGCATCTTTTATCTTCTTGCTGTTCTGTAAAGCCAGGTTTTTACATGAATCTATCGAAAGTGTGCGAATTTGCGCCTGACTGTTTACAGGGAAAAAGCTTGCGACGGTCATTAACACGACTATCATCGTCACGGATTTATTGACAGGGTTAGCATATAGAACATGTTTTTTCTTAATAAGCTTTTTGTCTTTATAAATTAAGGTATATAAGACTGGAAGCACAAACAGCGTAAGTACCATAGAAATCAGCAATCCAAAACAAACAACTGTTCCCAACGGTCCCCAAAGAGGTGAGCGGCTCAATATCATTGGAATCACGCCAATGGAGGCTGCTGCTGAGGTAAGGAATATCGGACGCATTCTACGTTTTCCTGCAGCCAGGGCGGCCTCTTTTACGCTCAGACCATGTAACGTTCTCAACTCTTCCAGGTAATCGATTAAAATAATTCCGTTTCGTACAACTATTCCGCATAGACTGGTAATGCCGATAAATGCCGTGAGACTAAAAGGATAATGCATGAGCCACAAACCAATAGAGGCTCCCGGCAAACCCAACAGCATGGTGGACATGATCAATAACGACAACTTGACTTTTTTAAATTGGAACAACAAAATAAAGAAGATAATGAAAATACTAACCAATAAAGCATAACTCATCGGTATAAATGACATTTGAGTTCCTTCATAATCGCCCCCGTAGGAAATAGAAGTACCTTCAGGCATTTTAATTTTTCCAATCTTTGGTTGTATATTACTCAAGACTTTTGAGGCCATTATTATCTTGGAATCGACATCTACCTGTACGGTAAGTGTACGGGTTCCGTTGCGATGGACAATGGTTCCTTCGGTCCATTCCGGTGAGAATTTGGCAAAAGTGCGCAAAGGAACTGAAGTATAGTTCATGGGAGAGGTAATGGTTTGATTTCCCAAATAGTTTATATCTTTTGTTTCTCCATTATCCTGTTTAAGCTCCACACTTACCGGATAATCATTTTCCCAAATGGTAGTCAGGGGCATTCCATTCAAGCCCAAAAACAGAGACGTAGAAACCCATCCTTTTGAATAGCCCATTCGGGTAGCTTTATCATTATCCAATTCCACCTTGATGTTTTGTTGCTTCTGCTCCCAATCACTATGAATCCATTTTATTCCTTTCTCGACCTTAACGATGTCATTTACCTGAGCTTCCACTTCACGCAAAGCTTTAATGGAGTCTCCCGTAATACGTACTTCTATGGGGAACTTACTTGCCTCAAGTGCCAGAATTTTCCATTTGACATAAGCATTTGGAAAAGCACCTGCGAATTTCTTGTTATATTCCTCACATATAGCTTTAGTTGCTTTATTATCAACGGTATTAACCATTAGCTGACCATAATTTGAGCTTGGCATGTTTGGTGCATAAACGGTATGGAAGCGAGGGGAACTGGTACCGACAAAACTGGTCACTGTTGTTACTCGTTTATCCCGTCGCAGCGTGTGTTCAAGACTATCCATTACGGAAGAGGTGCTTTCCAGAGAAGCTCCCTTTGGTAAATAAACTTCAACGGCAAATTGATTGCGTTCAACCTCGGGAAATAACCGCTGATCTAATGTAGCAAATAATACAAGACCCAATGCGACAGTCATTGCTCCTATACCCAATGTTTTCTTTGGATTGCGGAATGCCTTTTCTAACAAAGTATCAAACACTTTCTGCACTCTTTCCAGAAAACTTTTCTTAGTTACTTTGCTATCCTGTGATTTCAAGCCTTTTTTGATAAAAAAGAAATTAAGGTAAGGAACGACAAACAAAGCAACCAATACAGATACAACCAATGCAGTACAGATAGTAACAGGAAGATCTCTCACAAAGTCGCCGGCTGTACCCGGAAGCATAATCCCCAAAGGGATATATACAGCGCAAATTGATAAAGTGGCTGTAATAACGGGAGTAACCAATTCCCGGGCACTCTTAATGGCAGCATGCCATGATGAAAATCCATGATCTTTTTTTTCCACATAGTTATCGATCACCACAATGGAATTATCCACGATCATTCCCAGCACAATAATTAATCCTGCTAATGATACGGTATTCAGTTCCACTCCTAAAAAGTTCAGAATTCCCAGGGTGATTAGCACAGCTATAGGAACGGTTAACCCCGCAATTGAAGCAACTCGTTTTGGAAGCAATAGCATTACCACTAATATAACAGCAAAAATTGCTATTAAAAATTCTTTCATAAAATCAGTTACCGCATCATCAACATATTGCGGCAAATTGGAAATGACATTAACTTCAATATCCTTGGGACAATTTGCTTTAAAAGTTGTCAATGCTTTTTGCACCTCTTTTCCGAATGCCACGATATTATTTCCTTGTTGCATTTCGATAGATAACAGAATGGTCTTTTTATCATTCTGCCGGATATAGCTATCAGGATCCTCATCGCGTCGTTCTATCGTAGCAATATCTTTTAAGCGAACCACATTCCCTGAAGGATCCGAAAATACAATCTGATTTGCCAAGTCTTTTTCCGATTCAAAATTTGGCGGGAAATGGACATTCAGTTCGTTTTTTCCATCTTTAAGGGTTCCTGCCGGTGAAACCATGCCATTGGGCATATAAGACGACAACAGCGACATAGATTTAATGTTGTATTCATTCAGCTTTTCGGGCTTTACATTTACATAAATCTTTTCTTTTTGAATGCCATAATCCTTAATCTTAGAAACAGCTCCAATTTTACGACATTCCGCTTTGAGTTTTTTCAACTCACTTTCCATCTCTTTATATCCCTTTGTATCAGAAGAAAGGGTTATCAGCATGGCTGAGGTGTCGCCAAAATCGCTGTTGGCCATTAATGCCAACACACCAGATGGTAGTGATGATTTAAACTCATTCAGTCCGTGTTTTAGCTTTGACCAAAATTCGTCCGCATTCGTTACGTTATCATTCAGCTCAACATAAATGATCATCATCCCTTCCCTGGATTCAGAATAGGTCTTGGCTTTCTTTACTTCTTTGTATCCAAATATGTAATTTTCGACTTGTTTGGTGAGTTGTTCTTCTACTTCTGCAGAGGTTGCTCCAGGATATACTCCAATAACCAAACCCTGACGAATGGTGAAATTAGGGAATTCGTTTCTTGGCATATTAATTAAAGCGACCACTCCAAACAACACCAAAACCGAAACGATAAGCGTGGTAATGTTATGATACCGCATTCCCCATGGGATATATCCAATCTTTTTATTTTTCATAATCAGAAGCTAACTTTACAATGATCAGACAACTTTTGCTTTCCTTCACTTACAACTTTTTCTCCCAATGATAATCCGGATATGACTTCAATATCATTGTTCCGATAATTGCCCGTTTGTATGATTCTTTTATGAACTTTCTTTGTTTTTTCATCAACTACATAAACAAATCTATGATTATCACTATTGACGTCAACTGCCGAATAAGGTACCGACAGCATACTTTTATCGGGTGTTATACCCAAATTAACATCACACACCATGCCCGGTTTCATCTCCATGTTTTTATTGCAGACTAATATTTTAACTTCGTAAGTTCTCGAAATCCGGTCAGCAACAACACCGACATTGGTTACAGTTCCCTCATACGTTTTATTTCCGAGTGCCGATACTGTGAAATCTGCTCGCAAACCTTTTTTAATTTTTGCAATCTCATTCTCAGATACAGAAATCTTTACATAGACCGATTCAATCTTTACAATTTCCAACGGGCTAAACGTATTTCCAATTGAATTCATTCCCGGATCAATATTACGCTTACCGATAATTCCACTAACCGGTGCATAAAGATTCGATTTTTTCAGATTATTTTTTGACATTTCCAAAGAAGATTCTGCCTGTTGAAGGTTGGTTTCCATCTCAACCCATTTTACATCAGGCAGACTTCCGTTATCATGTACTTTTTTAAGCCGCTTGTAGGCATCTTTTGCCTGTTTGTATTTAGAAAGGGTTATTTCATACATGCTTTGAGCATCTGTTTTGTCAACGGTTGCTAAAAGTTGTCCCTGACGTACAGCATCTCCCTCATTAACCAGTACTTTCTGTACAATACCATTCGTCTGAAAGGTCAACGGTATGGATTGAAAGGGTTCAATGCTCCCACTATAATGTAAATCGCCAAAACTTTTCACCTCCTTTACCTCTGAAAGTATTACCTGAGGATCCATTGACACTTCTGCTGTTTTAACATGTCCACAGCCCCATAACAACAAACTTGTTAAGCCTAATATAAACCCCTTTTTCATTTTTTACAATTTTATTAATAAAGTTATGTTATCTACTTTCCATAAGCCATCGTTTGGACTATTATCGTTTTATGGTCGAATTTCAACAAAAAAAAGCCTGGCAGTATCTTTTAGTTTTTAAGGCCCCTCAGAAGAATGGTTATCATAATATTCATTTTATCTACCTCAAAAAATGAATTAAGATCTTTTTCGTTTAAAGTCAAATCCATCGCCATACTTCGTAAAGCTGTAATTAAGGTATATGCAATTAAGTCGACATCGTCACTGATACTTGTCGTAAATTCCTTACTATCAAGCCCTAATAGCAATATTTCCTTAACAACCTGAATTTCTCTGGCATTGTATTGCATAATAGGAATTCGCAGATTCTTTTGATTTAAAGAAATATCTTCAGAATTCAACAGTTCATTTCTAAAGACTTCGTAAAGATTCAGCTTAACTTTTATAACTTCTAAAAATGTTGTTAAATAGGCTTTTAACTTATCTTCGGCTGTCGTTTTTTGTTTAATTGCTTCTAATATTGCATAAACAACATCATCCGCTTCTTTAATAATCACCGCCTCAAATATTTCATCTTTACTCTTAAAGTAATAGTATATGGTACTCTTACCCCGATCCATGGCTTTGGCTATATCTTCCATGGTCGTTTTGGAATAACCATACTTTTGAAATAATCTTTGAGCTGTGATTATTACCTCATTTCTTATAATTTCTTCTTTTGTGAACATAATCTTTTCGACTAAAATCGTTTTTCGGTACAAATATACGAGACTTTCATTAAATACCATCTATATTTCCAAGATTTGCGCCATTAAAATGACTGAGGTAAACAGCAATATCCTAAACATGAATAGTATGACTAAACTCGGAAATAAAAGTCGCATAGTGGAGGAAAACAAGTATGCCAATGACCAATGCGAAAAAACATATTCTGAACAAAGGTATTTCCTATTTGACTTTTCTCGGTATAGTAGTGGAAGATGCCAATGTATTTGGTGAAGATGGAAAGAGCACGAATGTTTCCGATTTTCGGGAGGGTTTAGATCTGCTACAACTATTTAATCGTCAAACGTTTCTATCGTGTAAGTTTTTTGAAAAATAAATTAAATATTTAGCAGGAAGTAACACGTTATTAAAAATAATTATTAATTTAGGGGCTTATATGACCGTTCATCAAACTGTTGCATTTTACATGAAAGAGACCAAAACATGAAAAACCGCAACAGATTCCAGACTAAAACCACAACCAGAATTTAGGGAGTTTGCGGTTTCTATGATAAAAAAATGACACTAATACGGATCTTGAAGTGTTAACCATTATTTCAAAACGAACATATTGAGATAATTGATAGCCAATACTAAAAAGTCATGGTAACAGAAAAGTCATCATTATAAACAAACTTTGCTATGGACATTCAGGACAAGACCAAAGAAGAACTCATAAGCGAGTTGCAGATAACACGTCAAGAGAATGATATTTTAAAGGCTTTAAAAGAAAAAGAGGAAGTAGCGTTTATCATCGCCAACAAGGAACTTGCCTTTCAAAATGAAGAGAAAGAAAGACGTGCTGCTGAATTAATTCTTGCCAATAAAGAGCTTCTCTTTCAAAACGACGAAAAAGAAAAGCGCGCAGCAGAATTAATTATTGCGAACAAGGAACTTGCCTTTCAAAATGAATTAAAAGAGAAACGTGCTGCTGAGTTAATCCTTGCCAATGAAGAACTTGCTTTTGAAAATGAAGAGAAAGAAAAACGGGCAGCAGAGTTGGTCATTGCCAAAGATCACGCAGAACAAAGCGACCATCTTAAATCTGCATTTTTAGCCAATATGTCCCATGAGATACGGACTCCAATGAATGGAATTTTAGGTTTTTCCGAATTATTAAAAGAACCCGGGCTTACAGGTGATCAACAGCAAGAGTATATCAAAATCATAGAGAAAAGCGGTGCACGTATGCTCAATATCATCAATGATATTGTTGATATTTCAAAAATAGAAGCCGGACTCATGGAAATTAATATAAAGGAATCGAATATAAACGAGCAAATAGATTTTATTCATACTTTTTTCAAACCTGAGATGGATAGAAAGGGAATCCGGTTTTTCTCCAAAAAATCTTTACCTCTGAAAGAAGCTACGATTCATACAGACCGTGAGAAAATATATGCAATTCTTACCAACCTGGTTAAAAATGCTATTAAATATACCGATGAAGGGTCAATAGAATTTGGGTATAACCTAAAAACAGAGAGCCAGATTAAAGTATTGGAATTTTTCATTAAAGACACAGGCATTGGGATTCCAAAGCACAGGCAGAAAGCTGTTTTTGAACGGTTTATTCAGGCCGACATTACTGATAAAATGGCACGGCAGGGAGCAGGTTTGGGTTTATCAATTTCAAAAGCATTTGTGGAGTTACTTGGTGGAAAAATCTGGGTAAGCAGCGAAGAAGGAAAAGGCTCAACATTTTATTTCACTTTACCTTATAAAACCGAGCCGAAAGAAAAAAAAGTTAGTGGAAGTATTTCCCCTAAGCAAGACAAAAAGAACCAGATTAAAAAACTGAAAATATTAATTGCCGAAGACGATGACACATCGGAAAAATTGATTTCAATAACCGTCGATAAGTTAAGCAAAGAAATTTTAAAAGCAAGAACCGGAAATGCAGCTGTTGAGATTTGTCGGAAAAACCCAGACATTGATTTAATTCTAATGGATATTCAAATGCCGGATCTGAATGGATATGAGGCAACCCGACAAATCCGACAGTTCAACAAAGATGTTATCATAATAGCGCAGACTGCTTTTGCACTATCCGGCGACAGAGAAAAGGCAATTAATGCAGAATGCAATGATTTTATCACAAAACCCATTAATAAAGATGAACTGCTTTCTCTAATACAAAAGTATTTCAAAAAATAATTAAAAGTAAACATGCAAATAAACAACAGCAAACAAAACACTTGGTCCAAGTCTGTTCACAATTTGTAATTGGTGGATAGTTCAAGGTCTAAAGGAAGATGGAGCATGCGGTTTAACTAACAACTTTATACATATATAATTTTGAAAAACAAGAACTTTAAAATAATTATACTTATGAATGTGTTAGGAATATTTTCATTACTATCTTGTTCCACCATTCCCAAAGGAGTAGCGGCAGTAAAGTCATTCGATAAAGTCAGATATCTTGGCAAATGGTACGAAATAGCCCGTATGGATTTTCGCTTTGAACGCGACCTGAATAACACCACTGCCAATTATTCGATCAATACGGATGGTAAAAGCATCAAGGTGCTAAACAGAGGCTTTGACTACACAACCCGTAAGTGGAAAGAGGCAACAGGTAAAGCAAAATTTGTTGGCGACGAAACTACCGCTATGCTAAAAGTCTCGTTTTTCGGACCTTTCTATTCGGGCTACAATGTAATAGCCATTGATAGTGAATATCGTTACGCCCTTGTTTCCGGGAAAAGCCACAATTACTTGTGGATCCTTGCACGCGAAACATCTATCCCCAATACCATTAAACAGAAATATCTCGCTTTGGCAGAAAAATCAGGGTTCAAAACCTCAGAGTTGATTTGGGTAGAACATAATGGCGCGAAATAAAAAAAGATAAAAACACTATTTTGAACGTTTTACGTTAAAAAGAAATCAGAGCTTATGTTTATCTTGAATATTTTTTATTAGACGACTTCCACGTAATCCGGCAATGGATGTTGCGGCAGTTATGTGTCCACATTTTAGACGGTTTCCAAAGTTTTGTAGAAGATCAGTATTGACAGGTTATTATGGCTCTGATGACAGATTTTATTTATAATCCAATAGTATTGATGTAAATCGAAAAATTTGAGCTATATTTGTTTACATTGATCCTAATAAAAAAATATGAAATGCTTCATTGGATTTCTAATACTGACTTTTCTTTTTGACACGTCGGTTTTTTCTCAAGATTCAATCCCAACAACGGACTCGGCATCAATACAAGTGGCGGCAGATAATTTGCTTCCCACACACTATCTTCCTACTCAGCATTTGCTGTGGGGCGAAAAGGGTCTGATGAGGCATTTGGATTCTTTTAAATTGTCTGAAGAAAGCCGGGAACGAGAGCTCGATATTCGCGACAAAATGTTCACTGCTCATCGTTATTTAGGTTACGCTACATTAGTCGGAATGATTGCGCAGGGCATCGTTGGTGAAAGGCTATATCAAGGGCATAATGGGTTGAAAGGGCTTCACGAAGGCTTGGCCGGAGTAGTCAACATCGGCTATTTTACTTCGGCTAGCATGGCCTTGTTTGCTCCACCCCGGGCAAAAGATCGGGCACCTGGTTTCAGTACTGTCAAGTTGCATAAATACCTGTCCATTGTGCACCTTTCCAGTATGATTGCCACCAACATTCTTAGTGGAATGACCGAGAGCAATCCCAATTTCAAAGCACTTCACCGAGCTACCGCCTATACTGCCTTTGGTTCGTTTTTTGCGTCTATAGTTGTAATCCGTCTTTAATTAAAATTATCAGTTATGCAAGAGATTATTTATACCGTTTCCTTGTACTTGGGCATTGTTGGTTTTTTAATGTTTACGTATTCCTTTCTTTCAGGCATGCGCATCATTAAAGTCAAAGCCAGGTATAAACTGCACAAGCGTATTGGCATAGCAGGATTCGTCTCGATGTGTATTCATGGCTTTGTGATGTCTTTTTATTATTTCTTTTCCTGATTTGGTAACCATAAAAATTAATCAAAATGAAAAAGGTATTATTTGCTCTACTCATGCTTTTCTCCGTAACAACAGCGTTGAAGGCCGATCCTCCTAAAAAAATTATTCTGACGTACACTGAAGAAGGTAACAAATTGAAAATCGTAGCTCTTCATCCGGTTAAAAATGTAACGACGCACTACATTGACCTGATTGCAATTTCTGTGGATGGTAAGGAAGTGAAAGTGATTAAGCCTCAGAAACAATCTGATGCACAGGCCGAGACGATTGAAGTCTCTGTTCCTCAGATAAAAAAAGGATCTACGGTATCTGTTAAAGCACGTTGTAATCAATACGGTTCGAAAACAGCTGATATTAAGATTTAGCACTTCCGCAAAAGGAGGGGCTTTCTCGTCAGAGTTAACCCTGATAGGGAAAGCCCTAAGTCGAAGATTTATGTTAAATATTATTGTCCCCTGTCCTTTTGAAAATCAGACAGGTTGTATATCTTGTGCCTTGAGCATTTCCAAGCCGATTTCACTCAATTTGAATTTTTGAATTTTTCCACTACCCGTCAAAGGAAATTCCTTTATGAAAAAGACATACTTTGGTATTTTATGACGTGCTATCTTACCACGGCAAAATTCGCGAACAGCTTCTTCATCCATTTGGGCGTTGTCTTTTAGAATAATAAAGGCACCAACCTCTTCACCATATTTTTCAGAAGCAATTCCAGCGACTTGAACATCACTTATTCCTTCCATGTGATATAGATATTCCTCAATCTCCCGGGGATAAACATTCTCACCCCCACGAATAATCATATCCTTGATACGACCTGTAATACGGTAATTGCCTTGTGCATCTCTTATTCCAAGATCTCCGGAATGCAGATATCCGTTTATATCTATTGCTTCATCTGTTGCTGCCTGGTTTTTATAGTAGCCTTTCATAAGGAGATATCCACGACAGCAGATTTCGCCCTGCACTTCATCAGGACATTCTTCTCCGGTTTGAGGGTCGAATATTTTTACTTCTGTAAACTCATATGGCCTTCCAACCGTTTTACAACGGACTTCAAAAGAATCTTCAACACGGGTTTGGGTCATACCAGGAGAGGTTTCTGTGAGGCCATATACACTGGTTACATCCATATACATTTTCTCATTTACCTGACGCATTAATGCAACAGGACAAAGAGACCCAGCCATAATTCCTGTACGCAACGAAGACATATCAAACATACTGAACATCGGGTGATTTAGCTCTGAAATAAACATTGTCGGCACCCCATATAAAGCGGTACAACGTTCTTTGGCTATTGACGCCAAAACCACAAGTGGATCAAAGCGTTCCACCATTACTTCTGTACAACCGTGTGTCAGGCAATTCATTGTTGCCAATGTAACGCCAAAACAATGAAATAATGGAACACAAACACATAATTTGTCCTCACCCGTGAATTTCATGTGTTCTCCTGTCAGGAATCCATTATTGGCCAAACCATAATGAGTAAGCATCACGCCCTTGGGAAAGCCTGTTGTTCCAGATGTATATTGCATCATCATGACATCATCAGGCGTTACCGTTTTTTCAATATCCAATAGCTGTTGCTCATCAATGTTACAACCAAGCAATTGTAATTCGGCAGAGTTATACATCCCCCGATATTTCTCTTGTCCAATATAGACGACATTTCTCATCTTTGGAAAACGGTTACTACTTAAATGACCACGTTGTGAAATTCTCAACTCGGGAAGCATTTCGTAAGTCATGTCAACGTATTTGGAATCCCATGTCCCATCAGTAATACATAATGTATGCATATCTGAATTCTCAACAAGATACTCCAATTCATGTTGTTTGTAGTTGGTATTTACTGTCACATATACTGCTCCGATTTTCGCACAAGCATACATATAAGTAAGCCATTCTGGCACATTCTGCGCCCAAATACCAACATGGTCACCTTTCTTAATACCTATGGCCAGGAATCCCAGGGCCACTTCGTTCACTCTTTGATTAAATTGTTTCCAAGTAAAACGGAAATCCCGATCTGAGTAAACAATATACTCTCTATCTGGTGTTACTTCAGCCCAATATTCAAGCCAGTCACCTAAAGTCCTATTAAATAATTCCATATTTTCCAATCAAAACGGGGTATATACTACAGCCAGAATTTTGGCTTTGGAACCATTTGCCGCATGTACATTATGTTTGACTATTGAATCATAGTAAATACTTTCACCAATATTGACTACATATTTATTTTTCCCATAGATTACTTCAATTGTGCCTTCCAGAACGTAAAGAAATTCCTCTCCTTCGTGTGTAGAAAGTTCATACCCATTAGTAGAAGCAGAATCAATATCTATCAAAAAGGGTTCCATATGCCGTCCGATCTTCGATTGTGCCAAAGCAAAGAAATTCAAATTATTATGAGAATTTGCCGTCTCGTTGGAAAAGCTAATACCTTCCGGCTGCTCATCTTTTCGACAAATAACGGGGCCCATGTGATCACTATCATCCAAAAATGTTCCAAGTCTAACACCGAGAACGCGTGCAATTTTAATAAGAGGCGCCAATGAAGGCAAATTAACATTACTTTCAACCAATTCAATTTGCTTCACGGTAAGTCCTGAACGCTCAGCTACTTGTTCAATAGTGATATTCTTTGATTCCCGAATAGTCTTAATTTTAGATCCAACCAAAGTTGTTTTTTCCATACAGTTCTGTATTAATATTAATCTTTTGCTTTCAATTCGAAGTAAAACACGACAAAAATAGTAATATTTTTTATATTAGCACCTGTAATATCATTGATTTGTTATGCATTTTATCCATGATCATTTAATGGAAAGTCATTTGTATTAATTTTACTCAGATTGCTTGAAAAATATTATTTTTGTTTTTTATAGTAACTTTAGAAAAATAACTATCAAGTTAGATGCTTTTAAATGATTAATCCTCCATTTCTACGAATTGGTGATTGTGTCCGTATAGTCTCACCTGCCGGAGCTATTAATCCTGACATTATTGATGAAGCAGAAGCCTGCCTTCGCTCATGGGGTCTTAACGTCATACGCGGCAAATTTGTTTCATCTATACTGGGACGTTTTTCAGGTAGTATTTCACAAAGGTTGTTTGATTTTCAGGAAGCATTGGACGACCCCGAATGCAAGGCTATATTTTGTTCACGTGGTGGATATGGATCTGTCCATTTGCTTTCTAAAATCGATTTCGCCTGTTTTCATGCAAATCCAAAATGGTTAATTGGATATAGTGACATAACTTTACTCCATGCCTGTTTACAAATTGAGGGTTTTACTTCTATTCATGGAGGTATGGCTAAAATTCTTGTTCGTGAAGCAAAAGAGCCTGCTATTCTCTTACATGATTTGCTTTGGGGAAAAATGCCTGAATACTGTATAAAACCTCATTTACTAAATCGACTTGGCAAAACAGTCGGACCACTCCATGGAGGGAATCTGTCTATTCTTTATAGTCTACGAGGCACGCCATACGATAATATACCGAAAGGATCCGTCTTATTTATAGAAGATGTCGGAGAGAAACCCTACGCAATCGATAGAATGATGTATAATCTTAAATTAGGTGGTATACTCAAAAATATTTCGGGATTAATTGTTGGACAATTTTCTGATTATGAAGAAGATCCGGATTTTGGGAAATCAGTATATGAAATCATTTATGATGCAGTTTCCGAATATTCATATCCTGTTTGTTTTGATTTTCCAGTTGGACATGTAGATCTTAACCTTCCTTTAATTATGGGGCATTCTGTCTATTTTGAAGTAAATCAGGAAGGTGCAACTCTCTCTTATATATAAAAAATTAGACCCTGAATTGAAAATCAAATAAAGAAACGAAAATGAGGAGATTTGAAATTAATGTGCTATTTATATCCTTCCTATTTATAGGAACATCCTGTGGTGCAGGAGCAAAAAAGGCTCCTGAAAAAAAAGATACAAAGGTTTCTGTTCCTTCGTTTAATGCAGACAGTGCTTATCTTTATGTGGAAAAACAAACTCTTTTTGGACCACGCGTACCCAATACCAAAGAACATGAATTATGCAGGGCTTATCTTACATCCAAAATGAAACTATTCGGGGCAAAAGTTATAGAACAGACAGCAGAATTAAAAGCATACGATGGAAGCATACTTAAATCAACCAATATTATTGCTTCTTTTCAAACAGAAAATCCAAATCGTATTCTTCTTTGTGCTCATTGGGATTCGCGGCCATGGGCTGACAACGATCCAGACAAAAAGAACTGGCATAAACCGATTATCGGAGCTAATGATGGCGCAAGCGGAGTCGGCGTTCTTATGGAAATAGCCAGACAACTTGGAATTGAAGCAGCTAAAAAAACGAATCTTCCTAAAGTAGGCATTGACATTATCTTTTTTGACTCTGAAGATGAAGGTACACCAAAGTTTTCTACCATAGCAGAAAATGACGATAGTTGGTGTCTTGGCACGCAATATTGGGCAAAAAATCCTCACACCATAGACTATAAAGCTAAATTCGGAGTTCTTTTGGATATGGTAGGAGGAAAAGCCGCCACTTTTCAATGGGAATATTTTTCAAGAAATTATGCTCAGCAAATATTACAGCAAGTTTGGGAAAAAGCTGCTTCTCTTGGCTATGACGGTTACTTTAAATCAAATCAGGGAGGAGCCATTACAGATGATCATGTATATATAAATAAAATAGCCAAAATCCCATGCATTGACATTATTGATTTTGATCCTGACAGTAAATCCGGTTTCGTACCATACTGGCACACATTGGATGACACCATGAAAAATATAGATAAAAGTACTTTAAAGGCTGTTGGTGAGACCTTAATTCAGATGATTTATTCGGAATAATTCTTCTTAAGTTTCATAAATATGTTGTTGCCCTATCTCCATTCAGAATTCACAGAAGCCGGTTGCGATGAAGCCGGAAGAGGATGTTTGGCAGGGCCCGTATATGCAGCAGCAGTTCTTTTCCCAAAAGATTTTCGAAATGAAATGCTTAACGATTCTAAATGTCTGAATGAAAAAAAGCGATATGCACTTCGTGAAATAATTGAAAGAGAAGCTATTTCATGGGGACTTGGCATCGTTGAAGCCGCGGAGATTGACAAAATCAATATCCTGAATGCGTCAATTCTTGCTATGCACCGGGCCATCATTCAACTTAAACCAGAACCTGAATTCCTAATAATTGACGGGAACTGTTTCCGATACATAAATCAACTTCCATTGTTCAAACTTCCGCATCAAAAAGTAGAAGAAAAACGATTTGAACATTATAAAGAGATACCCTCAAAGTGCATTATCAAAGGTGATGGCAAATACCTATCCATTGCAGCCGCTTCCATCTTGGCGAAAACATACCGTGATGACTACATGAATATATTATACGAGCAGGATCCAAGGTACAACTGGAAATCGAATAAAGGATACCCAACAATTGAACACCGTGCCGCTATCCATAAATTCGGGCAAACAGAGCATCACCGAAAAAGTTTCAAGCTACTGGATAATCAACTTTCGATTAAATTTTAAAGAAAGTGTTCTATTTCAAGACAAAGATTCTTCAGCTTTTAATTTAAAGACAAGTGCATAATTCCGTATTTGTCTTACCATAGATACCAAACCATTGGAGCGCGTTGGAGAAAGATGTTCTTTCAACCCAATCTTATCGATGAAATACAGATCCGCATCCAATATCTCTTGTGGGGTACGTCCTGAAAGTACCCGGATTAACAAAGTAACAATACCTTGAACAATCACCGTATCACTCTCAGCATTAAAAATAACCCTTCCATCGGAAAAATCTGCATGTAACCAAACTCTACTTTGGCAACCGTCAATCAGAAATTGTGTTTTTTTATACTGCTCGCCAAGTGGCTCAAGATCGTTACCCAAATCTATCAATAATTGATATTTATCCATCCAATCGTCAAAATCCTCAAATTCAGAGATTATTTCATCTTGTACTTCATTAATACTCATAAATATTATTTACTTAAAAACTACTGGCAAAGATACAAAATTTTCTATCCTACAGCTTTTCCCCTATATAAAAGCCTTGAATAGAAAAGGAACTTTGCGGCTATTGAAACATTGACTTTACACGTTCTAAAGCTTTTACCAGGACATCAACTTCTTCAATTGTATTGTAAAGAGCAAACGAGGCTCTTACAGTACCAACAATTTGAAGTCTGTCCATTAAAGGCTGAGCGCAATGATGACCAGTTCTCACTGCTATGCCCAAATGATCAAGCAATGTCCCAACATCAAAAGGATGAATATCTCCTAACAAAAACGAAAGGACAGCACTTTTATCGGAGGCTGTCCCAATAAAACGCATTCCTTCTATACGTGAAAGCCGATCTATTGCATAGTTTAATAACTCTTTTTCATAAATTGCAATGCGTTCCATTCCGATTTCATCGACAAAATCAAGCGCTTCGGCCAAAGCTGTTGAGCCAATAAAATCAGGAGTTCCAGCCTCAAATTTATAGGGCAACACATTATACGTCGTTTTTTCAAAGTGTACCTGGTCGATCATTTCCCCTCCTCCCTGATAGGGTGGTAACTGGTTAAGATAAGAGGTTTTTCCGTATAATATTCCTATTCCCGTGGGGCCATAAATCTTATGTCCGGAAAAAACGTAAAAATCAGCATCTAAATCACGAACATCTACTCGAAAATGTGGAGCAGACTGAGCCCCATCCACCAAAACAGGAATTCCGGCTGCATGAGCTAATTCAATCATTTTTTTAACCGGATTTATCGTACCCAAAACATTTGAAACGTGGGTAACAGCAATCAGCTTTACTTTTGGCCCGAGCATCGCTTTATAGTCTTCTAAAAGTAATTCTCCCTGATCATTCATAGGAATAACTTTTAACGACATTTTTTTGCGTTCACAAAGCATTTGCCATGGAACAATATTAGAGTGGTGCTCCATAACAGAAACGACTATTTCGTCTCCTTCCTTGCAAAATGCTTCGCCAAAGGAAAAAGCGACCAAATTAATTGATTCTGTGGATCCTCGTGTAAAAACTATTTCAGATGCCGATTCAGCATTTAGGAATTTTCGAACACGCTCTCTGGCCGCTTCATGTGCATCAGTGGCACGTTGACTTAAATAATGTACGCCTCTATGAATATTGGCATTCGTATTATAATAACCACTCACAATCTTTTCTACCACCCGACGTGGCTTTTGGGTCGTAGCTCCATTATCAAGATAGATCAAATCTTTCCCATAAATTTTATGCGATAAAATGGGAAATTCAGAGCGAATGTCTTTTATAAAGTTATCCATAAATAGCTAACAATTAGGAGCAGAACAGCCTGCACATTTTGACAATTCTCCACGGAAACGTTTATCAACCAGCATTCTCATTCTATTCTTTAACGGCTCCAACTGAATTCTGTCAAGCACATCAGCTGTAAATGCAAGTTTCAAAAGTAAACGGGCTTCAGGTTCTGAGATACCCCGTGAACGCATATAGAACAAGGCATTCTCATCGATCTGGCCAGTAGCAGTCCCATGACTACATTTCACATCATCTGCATAAATCTCAAGTTGTGGCTTTGCATACATCCTTGATTTATTGGTAGAACACAAATTTTTATTTGATTGATAGGCTGAAGTTTTTTGTGCCCCTTCTCTCACCAAAATGCGCCCACTAAAAATGCCGCACGCCGCATCGTCAACTACATATTTATATAGTTCCTGACTTGTACAATGAGGCAATGCATGGTCAACAAACAGATGATTATCTATCAATTGGCTCTGATCGCCAAGAGCTATTCCTGAAAGGTTGGCCTCTGCCCCCTCTCCTGTGAAACACACATTAATATTATTACGCGTTAGACCATTCTGAAGCGTAATGCCATTCATTAGCAACTTGGATGATTCAGCTTGAGAAACGAATGTATTTGATATACGAGCTGTATTTATCTGATTCATTTCCAATTCATAATATTCTAATGAGGCGCCTTTCCCAATAAAAATTTCAGCAACCTGATTCGAGAAGAAGCGACTGGGAGAGAGTGAGTGGTCACATATTAAAAGTTGTGCTTGTGCGCCATCCTCAATAACAATCAGCAAACGGCGATTAACCATCATATCTTCTTTGCCATGCAGAATCTGAATAAGCTGAATAGGCTTTTCCATAACTACTCCAGAAGGCACATATACAATAAAACCATCCTGAGTAAATGTCGTATTAAGAGAGACCATTCCATCGACTGAATCTGCCGATAATTTTCCATAGTATGGTTCAAGAACGGCATTATGCGTTTTGGAAAATTCATTTAAACTTCCACAAAAAACGCCCTCAGGGAGACCAATTGCTTTACCATTGTTATAGAATAAGTCGTTTACAATAAAAAAAAGCTTCGTCGATAGATTTGGAACATCACAACTGAATACATCATAAGGATTTATAGGTATATCAATCCTGTTAATATTCATTCCATAATCAATTGACAATACTTCATTCAAATCACAATGACGATATTCTTCCTGAGACGCATCCGGGAAACCCAAAGACTTGAATTTTTCAAATGCCTTATTGCGCCTGCCATTAAGCAATTTGCTACAACTTCGGCTCACTGTTTTGGCATGTTGCTCATAAATATCTGTATAGGCTTTTATCATTTGCATTATTCTTCTATTTCTTTTTTAATCCAATCATAGCCCCTTTGTTCCAATTCTATTGCCAACTCACGACCTGCAGTTTTCACGATGCGTCCGTTATATAATATATGGACCTTATCTGGGATGATATAATCAAGCAGACGTTGGTAATGCGTAATGACAATCGTAGAATTATCCGGCGTGCTTAATTTGTTCACGCCTTGTGCAACAATTCGAAGTGCATCAATATCAAGACCACTATCGGTCTCATCCAGTATTGATAGTTTCGGATTAAGCATTGCCATTTGAAAAATCTCATTACGTTTTTTTTCTCCTCCTGAAAATCCCTCATTCACAGAACGATTGGCCAGTTTACTCTCTAATTCAACGATCCCTCTTTTTTCACGCATTAACTTTAAGAAGTCTGATGCCGATAAAGGCTGCTCGTCCCTATATTTTCGATGTTCATTCACAGCGGCACGCATAAAATTGACCATACTCACTCCTGGTATTTCAACAGGATATTGGAAACTTAAAAAAAGTCCTTCTCTAGAACGGTCTTCGGGTGACATTTCCAAAAGATTCTTTCCACGAAACCAAACTTCGCCCTCTGTTACTTTAAATGTCGGATTGCCAGTTAAAACAGCAGAAAGTGTACTTTTTCCAGACCCGTTTGGACCCATTATAGCATGAATTTCCCCCTCACTGATAGCAAGGTTTATACCTTTCAGGATTTCCTTTCCCTCTATAGAGGCATGCAGATTTTTGATTTCCAATAACATATTCTATAATTATTCGTTTTGGTTTTTATGATAGTTCATCAGATTATTTCTTATATCGATTTCTTTTCTTAGTTAATGCCTTTCTTTTTAATCCAAACCGTTTTTTACTTCTGGGTTTATATAAACTAAAAAGAAATACAACAACAGCCAAAGAAAACAGAATCACCCCAATTCCACTGACAAGCATACGCTTCATATCCAATACATCTTCAGGTGTTTTGGGTTTTTGAAGAGCTTCAACAAATAAATAAATTCCAAGTCCAAGCATTAAAGCTAAAGATAGAAAACCAAAAAGCAGCACTTTCCAACTTTTTTTTACTGGTTCTTCAATATCCCTGTTCTCCTTCATATTTGTCATAAGTTTTTCTCCAGTCATATTGCGCACGAATCGCAATTAAAGTAAATGTCGCAAACAAAATGGATGTAAAAAACATCCCCATACAAGCATAAAGCACAGTACTTATTCCATCAATGATTACCCATAAAGGCCAGTTATCCCAATATTTTCGTGAAAGCAAATATTGAGCCCCTACACTTCCCATAGTCAAAATTGCATCAAGCCATGGAAATGCAGGTGGATCGAAATATTCCGGATAACGAGCTTGTAAATGTATAACAAACCAACCCCAAACTAATCCGGTCATTATAATTGCAACAAAATAAATGAACCGTGTTTTTACCGATAACATTTTAATTCGTTGTTGTTTATTTTTATCAGCCTCTTCCGACTTGGGATGCCTCCAATAATAATATCCATAAATACTAAAACCAAAATATACAAGTTGCAGTAACATCACAGAATATAATCTATGCTGAAAATACAATATGAAATAAGCTATACAATTTACTATTCCAAACAAAAAATTGATAGACCAAGCCTTAGATGCAAATAATACAGCAGCAAAACCTGTCAGCACAGCAATCAATTCCAAAACACTCAATGGATAATTCCACAGAGTCAGCAACGTGTAGTTCAATACATACATTATCCTACAGTTCCTTCCAATGAAACCTGAAGTAATTTCTGTGCCTCGACAGCAAATTCCATTGGCAATTTATTTATTACTTCTTTTGCATAGCCATTCACAATCAAGCCAACTGCGTCTTCTGTTGAAATACCACGCTGATTACAGTAAAACAACTGATCTTCATTTATTTTAGATGTTGTTGCTTCATGTTCCACTATCGCAGTTTCATTATTTATATCAATATAGGGAAATGTATGTGCTCCGCATTTATCACCCAATAAAAGGCTGTCACATTGTGAAAAATTACGGGCATTGTTAGCTTTTGATGAAACCTTTACCAAACCTCTATAACTGTTTTGGCTATGGCCGGCAGAAATTCCTTTCGAAATAATTTGGCTCTTCGTATTTTTACCCAAATGTATCATTTTTGTTCCTGTGTCTGCCTGTTGATAATTATTTGTAACAGCCACGGAGTTAAACTCGCCTGTTGAATTGTCACCAGCCAAAATACAACTTGGATATTTCCAGGTAATCGCAGATCCTGTCTCAACTTGAGTCCATGAGATCTTTGAATTTATTCCCTTGCACAAAGCACGTTTTGTTACAAAATTAAAAATACCACCCTTGCCATTTTTATCACCCGGATACCAATTCTGAACAGTAGAATATTTAACCTCAGCTCTGTCCAGTATAACAATTTCAACGATGGCCGCATGCAACTGATTATTATCTCGCATTGGAGCAGTACACCCTTCCAGATAGCTCACATAACTGTCATCATCTGCCACAATGAGTGTCCTTTCAAATTGACCGGTATTAGCTGCATTTATCCTAAAATAAGTAGAAAGTTCCATTGGGCATCGAACTTTTTTAGGGATGTAAACAAATGAACCGTCACTAAAAACTGCGGAGTTGAGGGCAGCAAAAAAATTATCCTGATAGCTGACAACCGATCCCATATATTGGCGGACCAAATCAGGGTATTGCTGAACTGCTTCACTAAATGAACAAAATATTACACCAAGTTCGGCCAAATTCTCCTTAAAAGTGGTTTTAACAGAAACACTATCCATTACTGCATCAACAGCCATTCCTGAAAGATGCTGTTGTTCCTGAAGAGGAATACCTAATTTATCGAATGTTTTTAGCAATTCAGGATCCACTTCGTCCAGACTTTTAGGAGTTGTTTTTGATTTAGGTGCAGAATAATAAATAATATTCTGATAATCAATCTCAGGAATTCGCAGATGAGCCCAATGAGGCATTTTCATGGTAAGCCATTGTTTGTAAGCTTTTAAACGAAATTCAAGCAGCCATTCCGGTTCATTCTTTTTTGCTGAAATCTGCTGAACAACCTCTTCGTTCAAGCCGCAGGGAATACTATCTGCTTCAATAACACTAAAAAAACCATACTTATATTCACCCGTGGCTACATGGTCAATTATATCGCGCGACTTATCTTTATCTTCCATTATACAAAAAATTTATCTGAATCATTTGCATCCAATCTTTGATTTTGTTGAGGTTCATTTACTGACTTAAATGAAGGAAATATTTTTGGAGCAAACTTTAATACTGACTCAAAAAAAATAATTCTATATATTTTGAGTCTATAATAGTCAGCACAAACAGACCTTTGAACAAACAAAAAAACTCCAGCCAAACGGTTTAACGAATCCAAAGAAATAAAACCTAAAAAACCTTCAAATATTTTCGCCAAGATAGTAATTACCCAACAGACGAACAAAAAAGTAACTAAAAAACCCACAACAAAAAATCTATAATAGAAAAGGCACATGAACGGAAAATTATTTCACGTTTCAGTGCCTTTCTTTGTACTATAAATTAATTACCGGGATTACCTTAAAATGGATCCCTTTTATAAAGTCTTGTGAATTTCAATTTCATCAAAAGATTCTATCAAGTCACCGACATACAAATCCTGATAGCCCGCAAAACTTAAACCGCATTCAAAACCTGAATTTACTTCTTTGACATCGTCTTTAAAGCGCTTCAACGCACCCATCTCTCCAGTATAGATAACTATTCCGTCACGAATCAGGCGCAATTTATTTCCACGTTTTACTTTGCCTTCCTTAACAATACATCCTGCAACGGTTCCAACCTTAGTGATCTTGAACACTTCACGTACTTCAATAGTGGCAGTAATCTCTTCCTTTATTTCCGGAGAAAGCATTCCTTCCATTGCTGATTTAACTTCTTCTATAGCATCATAGATCACTGAATACATATGCATGTCGACACCTTCTCTCTCAGCCAGACGCTTGGCAGCTTGAGAAGGACGAACCTGGAACCCAATTATAATTGCATCAGAAGCAGAGGCTAAAGTAACATCTGATTCCGAAATGGCTCCTACCGCTTTATGGATAACATTCACCTGAATTTCTTCGGTCGATAGTTTAATCAAAGAATCTGACAAAGCTTCAATTGAACCATCAACATCACCCTTAACAATAATATTTAATTCTTTGAAATTACCGACTGCTATACGACGGCCAATCTCGGCCAATGTCAATATCTTGTTCGTACGTAATCCCTGCTCACGTTGTAACTGTTCGCGTTTGTTTGCTATCTCGCGTGCTTCCTGTTCGGAATCCAAAACATAGAAATTATCTCCAGCCTGTGGAGCACCATTTAAACCAAGAATTAGTACTGGTTCTGAAGGAGCTGCTTCTTTTACATGTTGACCACGCTCATTAAACATTGCCTTAATACGGCCATGATTAATGCCGGCAATAACAATATCGCCTTGTCTGAGTGTCCCATTTTCCACAAGGACAGTAGCCACATAACCACGTCCTTTGTCCAAAGAAGATTCAATAACAGAGCCCGTCGCTTTTTTGTTTGGGTTTGCTTTTAAATCAAGCATTTCAGCTTCAAGCAAGACTTTCTCCAGCAATTCATGAACATTTATACCTTTTTTCGCAGAAATGTCTTCAGATTGATATTTTCCGCCCCAATCTTCAACTAAATAATTCATTTGGGCAAGACTCCGTTTAACTCTATCAGGATCGGCTCCTGGCTTATCAACTTTATTAATAGCAAAAATAATTGAGACATTGGCTGCTGTAGCATGGTTAATGGCCTCAATTGTCTGAGGCATCACATCATCATCTGCAGCAACTATTATTATAGCAATATCAGTAACTTTAGCCCCACGCGCACGCATGGCCGTAAATGCCTCATGACCTGGCGTATCCAAAAATGTAATTTTACGTCCATCTTGCAATTTAACATTATATGCACCAATGTGTTGGGTTATGCCACCAGCTTCCCCGGCTATCACATTCGTTTTTCTTATATAGTCCAATAATGAGGTTTTACCATGGTCGACATGACCCATAACCGCTACAATTGGAGGACGTGGTGCCAAGTCTTCTTCTGTATCTTCCTCGACATGGATAGCTTCCATTACTTCGGCACTTACATATTCGGTTTTATATCCGAATTCATCAGCGACAAAATTAATAGTTTCAGCATCCAGCCGCTGGTTAATAGATACCATCTGTCCTATACTCATACAAACGGAAATAACCTTGACAACAGGAACATCCATCATACTTGCCAAATCATTGACTGTTACAAATTCTGTGATTTTAATCACTTTGCTGTCTTGAAGTTCACGCTCGGCATCTTCCTGTCGCCGCTGAGAACCTGCTTCCCGTTTTTCTTTGCGATATTTTGTCCCTTTTTTTGGTTTGGAAGTTAACCTTGCAAGAGTCTCTTTAACTTGTTTTGAAACATCTTCGGTACTAATTTCAGATTTCAATACCGGTTTTTTCAAACGGGATTTAATTTCTTTAGTTGCCTGTGGTACTCGTTTATTATTTACGCTGGGCTGAGAATCATTAATCTTTACTTTACCATCTTTAATACGATTTCGCTTTTTCCTTTTTGCAGCTGCAACTGATAAAGCACCAGACTCTGATTTCTCTCCGATGATCGGTTTTGCAATAGTAGACTCAGGAGAATGATCAGAAATCTTAGGGTCGGTCTTAAAATTTACACGCTGACTACGATCATGCTGAATTTTTTCTTCTCGTTCTTTACGTTTTTCGGCCTGCGTTTTTTTCCTGGGTCTTGTCGATTGATTCAAAGCATCCAAATCGATGGTTTTAATAACCTTAATATTCGATTCTATGCGATGTTTGTTTATAGTAAATACCTCTGGCTCCTTTTCTGTTATTTCTTCTGTTATTTCAATTTTTGGCTCAGGCTTTTTGAGTTCAGGTTTAACCTTTAACTCAGGCATTTTTGGCTCAGGTTTAACCTTTGGCTCAACTTTCTTTACTTGAGGTTTGGGCTTAGGTATTTGTTGAAATTTCTCAGGTACAATTATTTCAGGCTTTTCTGGAGCTATAACTATGTCTTTAGGAGATGAGGAAGCTAATTCTATTGGTTCTAAAGAAACAGAGGACTCAACTTTAATTATTTCTTCAATTGATTTCGATTCAACTGATGCAACAGGTTGAGTGACTACTATTTCTTCAATAACTTTTTCAGGAACAGGAGCAGGAATGGGCTCTTTAACAGCGACCTCGCTTAATTCTGAAACATTTTTTTTATGACTGGATTCATGGGTTAACTTTTCATCTGTCTTATGCTTTGGGTTTAAAGCATCCAAATCGATTTTTCCAACATGTTTAATTTGAGGACGGAGTTCTAAAATTTCTTTTTCCTCCTCAGAAGTCTCAGGTTTAACATCAGGAGCTGGAGTAATTGGTGGCGCTTGGATTTGAACCTGATGAGCTTCAACCTTCTGCTTCTCACGATTTGACCTTTCCACAACTAAACGTTCAGCCTCTTGTTTCAGCGTCATATCCTGACTGAATTCTTTAACCAATAATTCGTACTCTTCTTCTGAGATCTTCGTGTTTGGATTATTATCAACCACATGACCTTTTTTTTGAAGGAAATCCACTAACGTAGTCATTCCTACATTCAAGTCTCTTGTTACCTTATTTAATCGAATCGACATAAATTGGGTTTAATAATAAGAAATAAAAACAAAGATAGAACTTTTGTCCTATATAAACCAACCGGAGTTAATCCTCAAATTCAGCACGCAAAATTTTCAGTACATCATCTACCGTGTTTTCTTCCAAGTCAGCTTTCTCAATCAACTCTTCCCTTGGAATAGCCAACACATTGCGAGCTGTATCACACCCTAATTTTTTAAGTGCATCAATAACCCATCCATCAATTTCATCTTTAAATTCGTCAAGATAAATATCATCATCTTCCATCTCATCCGTTTCACGAAATACATCAATAATATACCCGGTAAGCATTGACGCAAGCTTAATATTCATTCCTCCCTTTCCGATTGCTAATGAAACTTCTTCAGGTTTCAAAAATACCTCCGCTTTTTTATTCGTTTCGTCTAACCGGATTGAAGAAATCTTTGCAGGGCTCAATGACCTCTGAATGAATAAATTGACATTTGAAGTAAAATTAATTACATCAATATTTTCATTTCGTAATTCACGAACAATACCATGAATACGAGCTCCTTTTACACCAACACAAGCTCCAACAGGATCTATACGTTCATCATAAGATTCAACAGCTACTTTTGCCCGTTCTCCTGGTATTCTTGCAACTTTTTTAATCAAAATCAACCCTTCATGTATTTCAGGAACTTCAAGCTCAAAAAGACGTTCAAGAAACACAGGAGAAGTCCTGGAAAGAATTATCTTGGGATTGTTACTCTTGTTTTCTACTCTTTCGATTACGGCACGAACACTTTCACCCTTACGGTAAAAGTCGGAAGGTATTTGTTCTCCCTTAGGAAGTAACATTTCATTGCCCTCATCATCAAGCAATAATATTTCTTTTTTCCAGATTTGATAAACTTCAGCACTAATTATTTGGCCAACACGGTCAACAAATTGATTGTAAAGCGTATCTTTTTGAAGTTCCAAAATTTTTGAAGCAAGAGTCTGACGAAGATTTAATACAGCACGACGGCCAAAATCAACGAAATGGACTTCATCTGTAACATCTTCACCAACTTCAAAATCGGGATCAATTTTCTTTGCCTCACTCAGGATTATCTGTAAATTCTCATTATCAAGAGCATCATTCTCTACAATTTTACGGTTACGCCAGATTTCGAAGTCTCCCTTGTCAGGATTAATGATAACATCATAATTTTCATCTGTACCGAACATTTTTGCAAGTACATTGCGGAAAGATTCTTCCAATACGCTCACCATCGTTGGGCGATCGATATTTTTCAATTCCTTAAATTCCGCAAAAGTATCAATCAAATTAATTGTTTCAACTTTCTTAGCCATTGGTTGATTTGATATATATTATTTAAATTATCAGAAAAAATGAATCAAATATTTAACGGATTTCACGTCTGCATGAAGATAGAATTCATCTACATCAACAGGCACCACTTTTTTAACATTAGCTAACTTCTCTTTACGGGAAACACTAAGATAAAAGCCATTCTGATCAACACTTTTCAAAATACCAGACATCTTTTTCCCTTTTTTGGTAATAACCTCAACTTCATCACCAATATGAATTTCGTACTGTTTCAAGACCTTAAATTGTTGACCTAAACCTGCCGAACCTACTTCTAAAGCGAATTCTTCTTTTTCACGGTCAAGTCTTTCTTCAACAAATTTACTCAAATCGACACAATCATCAATCTTGACATTATCAGACTCCGATTCAAATTCAATAGAAATCTCATTATCTGAATTAATCTGCAAATCCACCAGGAAAAATGGCCTATTTTCCATCCATTCTTCAACAATTTGATTTACAAAATCTTTTTGTATCATTTGACTTAAAAAAAATTATACCCAATAAAATCAAAGCAAAAATTTATCCCACTAAAGCAAGCTATTAAATTCTTTCTTTTAGGGAACAAAATAGGGGAACTAACGCTCCCCTCTCAAATCTTAACGGCTGCAAAGATACAAAGTTTCAACACTTTTTCAAAATAAAAGCCTCTAAACTTTCAAAATGGGCCAGTTGAATTCAATTTTTATCCAATACTTTATCAATCAGATAAATATTCCATATCCTTTTTACAAGAAAATAGAACCAACCCTTATCAGAGGTGGTTCTTTTTTATGTAAATTTAAAGATCTCCGGCCTGAGCTTTTTTCAACATTTCAGCATTAGCAGTAATAGCGACTTCAACACGACGGTTTTGAGTACGCCCTGCTTCTGTATCATTTGAAGCAACAGGAGTGGTAGAGCCAAATCCTTTTGTGGTAATACGAGAGCCATCAACACCTTGAGCAACCAAATATGCTTTTACTGCATTTGCACGATTTTCAGAAAGAGGCTGGTTAATAGCATCCGATCCCGTATTATCTGTATGACCATAAATCATAACATTCGTATCAGAATAATCTTTTAAGGTCTGCGCAAATTTAATCAAAGCTGTTTTTGACGATGAATTCAAATCTGATTTTCCGGTTTCGAATAAAATACCTGATGCAAAAGTCACTTTGATACCTTCACCGAGACGCTCAACAGAAGCATTATTTCCTAATTTGGTCTCCAGTTCTGCTGCTTGCTTATCCATTTTCTTACCAATTAATGTGCCTGCAGTCCCGCCAATGGCAGCACCAGCAATTGCACCAACGGCCGTGTTCCCAAGTAATCTACCTACACCAGCTCCAACAGCTGCCCCTGCGACAGTACCAAGCGCCCCACCTTTAAGGGCTTTTGACATTGATTTACAGCCAGGAAAAACTAAAGCTACACATAACAGACTAATTATCCACAAACGTGATTTCTTCATAATGATTGATTTTAAGAATGAATATTTTATAATGTTAAGCTTCCGAGGCGAAGGTAATAATTTTTGAAAAGAAATCAAGACTTCATTTTTCATTTTTTTCAATGAAGGGTATCTTTAAAAGGATCGTATCTATTCAATTTCTCCGCATAATTAGCAAAAATCACTATCTTTGCACTCTAAGAAATTAATAAATAATCTAAGATTAAATAGTTTGTAGGTATGAGTAAAAAGGCAATGTTGATGATTTTGGACGGATGGGGGATAGGTCATCACGATAAAGCGGACGTAATTTATAACACCCCTACTCCTTACTGGAATTCTTTATGTAAGAAATACCCTCATTCTCAGCTTCAGGCCTCTGGCGAGAATGTCGGATTACCAGATGGGCAAATGGGCAACTCTGAAGTCGGACATCTAAATATTGGTGCAGGACGTGTTGTTTACCAAGATCTGGTAAAAATTAACAAAGCGTGCCGGAACGGCAGTATCCTTGAAAACGAGGAAATAGTCGAGGCTTATTCCTATGCCAAAGAAAACAATAAGAAAATCCACTTTATGGGGCTTGTTTCCGATGGCGGTGTACATAGCTCATTGGAACACCTTTTTAAATTAATAGAAATATCTAAAGAATATGGTATCGAAAAATCTTTTGTGCACTGTTTCATGGATGGCCGTGATACTGATCCACACAGCGGAAAAGGATATATCGAAAGCCTTGAAACACATCTATCAAAAAATGTTGGTGCTATCGCATCAATTATTGGTCGCTATTATGCCATGGATCGTGATAAACGCTGGGAACGCGTTAAGCAGGCATATGATCTTATTGTAGATGGTATTGGAACGCCATCCACAAATATGGTCCAGGCAATACAGGATTCATACGAGACCGGAGTAACTGATGAATTTATCAAAGCCATTGTCCATGTAGATGCAAATGGAAAACCTATTGCCAAAATTGAAGATGGTGATGTGGTAATCTTTTTCAATTACAGAAATGACAGAGCAAAAGAATTAACTTTTGTCCTGACTCAAAAAGATATGCCAGAAGCGGGAATGAAAACCATCCCATTAAAATACTTCTGCATGACTCCATATGATGAAAAATTTACAGGACTGCATATCTTGTTTAACAAAGATAATGTTCAGAATACCCTTGGTGAAGCCGTTTCCAAAGCCGGAATGAAGCAATTGCGTATCGCTGAGACTGAAAAGTATGCTCATGTAACATTTTTCTTTTCTGGTGGCCGGGAAAAAAACTTCGAAGGAGAAGAACGCATCCTAATTCCTTCACCAAAAGTAGCCACATACGATTTAAAACCCGAAATGAGTGCCTATGAAGTTGCAGAAGCTTTGGAGAAAGCTATTAAAAGTGAGAGATTCGACTATATAACTGTCAATTTCGCAAACGGCGACATGGTAGGACATACAGGTATTTATGATGCCATCCAAAAAGCCGTTGTCGCTGTTGATGCTTGCGTGGAAAAAGTAGTTGAAGCAGCAAAAGAAAAAAATTATGAGGTGATCATTATAGCGGATCATGGAAATGCAGACAATGCTGTTAATGAGGATGGCACACCAAATACAGCACACTCACTGAATCCAGTACCCCTTATATATATTACCAACAACAAATCTGCAACAGTCTCAGATGGAATTCTGGCTGATGTCGCTCCTTCAATTTGCCACATTTTAGGCATTCCCCAACCAGTGGGAATGACTGGAAAATGTCTTATAAATGATTAATCTAAACAATAAAAAAGAGGGTATCTGAAAAAATATATCCTCTTTTTTATTCACAGGGATGCTACAAATTCAAGATACCCTTATAAGCCTTGATCTTTTTGATCAGATGTTTTGTTGTGATTTGGCTCAATGCAACGGTATATGTTGCGTCGAAGGTGAGTCAGGTGCTCCCTTGGGACTTGAAGAAATTGATGATTTGGAAAAAGCACTTCCTTATATTTGGAATGATCTATCCAAAAATGCAAAGGAGCTAATTAAAATTCAAGGGGTCGCATACGTGGATTCTGAAGGTGAAATGGTCACCTCTATTGTAAATGGAAAAGACTGCGTTTTTACCTGCTACGATAAGGATGGAATATGTTTCTGCGCTATTGAGAAAGCCTGGCGCTCAGGAAAGATACCATTTATAAAACCTATCTCCTGCCATCTCTATCCAATTCGAACAAAGAAGATATCAAATTTAATAGCTGTCAATTATCAGGAATGGTCTATTTGTTCCAGTGCAAAACGCTGTGGAGAGAAGCTCAAATTACCCGTTTACCGTTTCTTAAAAGAACCACTTATCCGAAAGTTTGGACAAGAATGGTATAACGAACTTTGCATTGCCGCAGATATATTAAAAAAAGAAAAGGGAGAAAATGAAAATTCCTCCCTAATCCTTTAATATTATAAATTTCATTTTCTAACTGTTCTTCTTCTTTCGCTTTCATCCAGAATTATCTTGCGCATACGCATATGCTTAGGCGTTACTTCTACATATTCATCTTCCTTTATATATTCTAGAGCCTCTTCAAGTGAAAAAGCAATAGGCGGTGGTAAAGTAACCTTATCATCAGTTCCGGAAGCTCTTACATTGGTGAGTTTTTTAGTTCTATTGACATTAACAACCAAATCGCCATCTTTATTACTCTCACCGACAATCTGTCCGGCATAGACATCTTCACCAGGATAAATAAAGAATCTTCCGCGATCCTGAAGTTTATCCATTCCGTAAGCAACGGCGGTGCCTGTTTCCATAGCTATTATAGAACCATTTTGACGTTTATCAAATTCTCCCTTATAAGGTTCAAATTTTAGAAAGCGGTGAGCCACAACTGCTTCTCCTGCTGAAAGCGTCATTAACAAGCTACGTAATCCAATGATACCACGAGATGGCATGGTAAATTGCAAATGAATACGATCATTCTTGGTTTCCATAATATTGAGTTCACCTTTGCGGCGGGTTACGGCATCAATCATTTTACTGGCTGACTCTTCAGGTACATTGATAATCATTTCTTCAATTGGTTCACATTTCACATGATCAATTTCTTTTATAATGACACGAGGTTGGCCTACCTGCAATTCATAACCCTCACGACGCATGGTTTCTATTAAAACCGACAAGTGCAAAACCCCTCGCCCGGATACTGTCCACATATCAGAGTTCTGTATTTTTTCTACTCGCAAAGCTACATTCTTATCCAACTCTTTTAATAAACGGTCATTTATATGACGTGATGTCACAAATTTTCCATCTTTACCAAAAAAAGGTGAATTATTAATTGTAAACACCATACTCATAGTTGGCTCATCTATAGCTATTGGCTTAAGCGCTTCTGGTTCATTGGCGTCAGCAATAGTATCTCCAATTTCAAACCCCTCAATGCCGACTATTGCGCAAATATCTCCTGATCCCATTTCTGTACGACGCTTACGGCCAAATCCAACAAATTCGTGCAATTCCTTAATATGGCTTTTTTGTATCTGTCCATCCCGTTTTACAAGACTAACCTCCATTCCTTCTCTAAAGGAACCGCGATGAATACGGCCAATCGCAATGCGGCCAACATATGATGAATAATCCAGCGAAGTAACCAACATCTGTGGAGCTCCTTCCAATATTTTCGGAGCAGGAATATATTTAATGATCAAATCCAGCAAATAAGTTATATTATCCGTTTCATTCCGCCAGTCATCAGACATCCATCCTTTTTTTGCAGAACCATAAGCAGTAGGAAAATCAAGTTGATCTTCTGTCGCATCCAGACTACACATCAAATCAAAAACTTCCTCCTGAACTTCCTCAGGACGGCAATTCGGTTTATCAACCTTGTTAATAACAACAACTGGCTTTAGCCCTATTTCGAGCGCCTTCTGTAAAACAAAACGAGTTTGCGGCATTGGACCTTCAAAGGCATCAATGAGCACAAGCACTCCGTCAGCCATGTTAAGTACACGTTCAACTTCTCCGCCGAAGTCGGCATGCCCAGGAGTATCAATAATATTTATTTTTGTTCCCTTATAATTAATGGAAACATTTTTTGAAACTATTGTAATACCTCGCTCACGCTCAAGATCGTTGTTGTCAAGGATTAATTCCCCAACAGCTTCATTATTTCTGAATAACTGACCGGCAAGCAGCATCTTGTCAACAAGTGTTGTCTTACCATGATCGACGTGAGCAATAATAGCTATATTTCTAATGTCTTGCATTCTATCGTTTTAACTCTTTTTTACCTATAATACCTTAATGGGTGCAAAAGTAGCTGTTTTTTTGGATAAAATCATTGTTTTTTTAAAAGTATTGTCTACTTTTGCATTTCTATATGATTTATTTTTACAAAATAACACAATTTTTATGTATTTAGATCCAGAAAAAAAACAGGAAATCTTCGGTAAATACGGAAAGTCCAACACTGATACCGGGTCTGCAGAGTCTCAGGTCGCATTGTTCTCCTACCGTATCAGCCATTTGACTGAACACTTAAAGTCAAATCACAAAGATTATAGCACTTCTCGCTCTTTGAAAATGTTAGTTGGTAAACGTCGCCGTTTACTTGACTATCTAAAAGAAAAAGATATTGAAAAATATCGTTCATTGATCAAAGAATTGGGTATTAGACGTTAAGATCCCGATTAACGCAAAAAAAAGCCGTTCTCGTAAGAGTAACGGCTTTTTTTGTATATCTTTGAACAATTTTTTTTGAAACTGCTTTTCATTTCGGAGGCTATATTAGAGGAACTATTTACATAATCAATTAATTGTCATGCGTTTAGAAATAAAAGAGGTACATACAGCAAAAGAGCTAAGAGACTTTATTCATTTTCCTTTAAAACTTTACAAAAACGATCCTTACTATGTTCCTTCTTTAAATTTTGACGAGAAAAACACATTTAATCCAAAAAAAAATCCGGCATTTGATTTTTGTGAATCCACTTGTTTTTTAGCAATTCGGGATGGGGAAATAGTTGGTCGTATCGCTGCCATATTGAATAAGGATACTAACAAATTTTGGAAACAGGAGCATGCCCGTTTTGGTTGGTTCGACGTAATTGATGATTTAGAAGTAACTAAAGCCTTAATTGAAGTTGCCGAGAACTGGGCAAAAGCAAAAGGGATGAAAGCTATTAAAGGACCCCTGGGGTTCTGTGATTTAGATCATGAGGGAATGCTGATTGAAGGCTTTGACGAAATGGGGACATTCGCCACAATCTATAATTATGATTATTATCCAAAGCACTTGGAAAAGCTCGGATTCCATAAAGATGTTGACTGGAAAGAATATCAAATAACAATGCCAGATCAAATGCCAGGCCGATACGCCAGAATGGCAGCCATTGTTTCTGGAAAATACAATCTCCATACGGTTAAATTTAAGAAAGCCAGCGAACTGGTTAAAACGTACGGAGCTAAAATCTTTAAGTTATGGAATGATACCTATAATGTTTTATATGGTTTTGCACCTTTGACGGACAGACAAGTAAAATATTATATAAAGATGTATCTTTCTCTTGCCCGCGCAGACCTGATTAGTTTGATAATCGACAAAGATGACAATGTTGTTGGCATGGGCATAGCCATTCCATCTTTAAGCAAAGCTTTCCAAAAGGCAAATGGAAGAATCTTGCCATTTGGTTTTATTTATTTACTCAAAGCACTCCGTAAGAATGATATTGTTGACCTTTATTTGATGGGAATTCATCCCGATTATCAAGGAAAAGGTCTAAACGCAATAATTTTTGCAGATTTAGTACCCATTTTTATTAAAAATGGGTATAAACTTGCTGAAACAAATCCTGAATTGGAAAAGAATGGACGCATTCAAGTATTATGGTCTGAATTTGATAAACGTCAACATCGAAGACGCAGAGTTTTCATCAAAGAATTCACGAAATGACAATGTTATATTATTCTTTGAATTAGTATTTAGCCGTAAGTAAAAGTCCTTTAAATTATGCTTTTCTTGCGGCTGAATTGATTAATAAAGCCTTTCAGAAACTGTTTGTATAATATTTGACAGAAACTTTGTACATTTGTTCAACGATCACAATAATTTTTATATAACACTTTATGGAAGAATTGATCGCAACACAACCCACAAATGGGAGTTACGAAGATGATAATATAATAACACTCGAATGGCAGGAGCACATTCGCCGGCGTCCGGGAATGTATATTGGTAAACTCGGCGATGGGAACTCTGGTGATGATGGAATCTATGTACTCTTAAAAGAAGTACTCGACAACAGTATTGATGAGTATATGATGGGTTTTGGAAAAACAATAGAGGTTTGTATCCATGAAGGTTTTGTTTCCGTCAGGGATTATGGACGTGGCATTCCTTTGGGCAAAGTCCTTGATGTTTCCTCCAAGATGAATACTGGTGCCAAATACGATTCCAAAGCCTTTAAAAAATCTGTTGGACTTAATGGAGTCGGCATTAAAGCTGTTAATGCACTCTCATCCTTTTTTCGAATACAAAGTTACAGGGATGGAGAGGCTAAATGTGTTGAATTTTGCAGGGGTGTTGTCACAAAAGATACTCGTAAAGATTCTACAACCGAGCCAAATGGTACATTTATTGAATTTATACCCGACATTCGCATATTCCCAAATTACGAATATCAGGATACTTTTATTGAGACACTCATTAAGAATTATGTTTTCCTAAATTCCGGACTGACTGTTGTTTACAATGATAAAAAATTTATTTCCCGAAATGGGCTCGTTGATTTACTAAATGAGAACATTACGTCTGAGCCATTGTATCCCATTATTCATCTTCAAGGGGAAGACATAGAGGTTGCTTTAACCCATGGAAATCAGTATGGCGAAGAATATTATTCTTTTGTTAACGGGCAACATACCTCTCAAGGAGGAACCCATCAATCCGCATTCAGGGAGGCACTTTCCAGGACAATTAAGGAATACTACAATAAAAACCATGATTATGCCGATATTCGTATGGGAATAATTGCGGCAGTAAGCATTAAAGTTGAAGAACCGATTTTTGAATCTCAAACTAAAACAAAACTCGGGTCAAGAGATATGGGTCCGAATGGCCCTTCAGTCAACAAGTTCATTAGCGATTATCTTAAAAAAGAACTTGACAATTTTCTACATAAGAATCTGGATATTTCGGATGCGCTTCTTAAGAAAATAACAGAATCAGAAAAAGAGCGTAAAGCCATTGCAGGTGTAACTAAACTTGCCCGCGAACGCGCTAAAAAATCAAATCTTCACAACAAGAAATTGCGCGATTGCCGCTTTCATTTTAACGAAGCCAAAGGAGAGCTACCTGAAGAAACCAGTATTTTTATTACCGAAGGCGATTCAGCCAGTGGTTCCATAACAAAAAGCCGGAATGTCAACTATCAGGCTGTTTTTAGCTTAAGAGGCAAACCGTTGAATTCTTTTGGAATGACAAAAAAGGTGGTATACGAAAATGAAGAATTCAACTTGTTGCAAGCGGCCCTAAACATTGAAGATGGTTTGGATGATTTACGATACAACAAAATTATTATTGCTACTGATGCCGATGTTGATGGGATGCATATTCGCTTGCTACTTATGACTTTTTTTCTGCAGTTCTTTCCTGAACTTATAAAAAAAGGTCATGTCTACATTTTGCAGACGCCATTGTTTCGTGTCCGGAATAAAAAAGAAATACGTTATTGCTACACAGAAGACGAACGCCTTCAAGCCATTGGAGCATTAGGGCCAAACCCTGAAATTACTCGTTTCAAAGGATTGGGAGAAATCTCTCCTGATGAATTCAAGTATTTTATTGGCAGAGATATACGTTTGGATCGTGTTACACTTCGCAAAGAAGACGTAGTTAAGGGTTTACTGGAATTCTACATGGGTAAAAACACTTCGGAACGTCAAAACTTTATTATAGATAACTTAGTCATTGACGAAGAAATATAGAAAATGAAAACCGCTATTTTCCCTGGAACTTTTGACCCGTTTACATTGGGACATGCTTCAATAGTGAGTCGAGGCTTAAGTCTTTTTGACCATATTATAATAGCAATTGGAGTAAACAGTGCCAAACAGACAATGTTTACATTGGACGAACGCATTATACAAATTCGTGCTTGTTATTTAGATGAGCCGCATGTAGAAGTTTCTTCCTATGAAGGACTTACCGTGGATTTTGCAAAAAGTCAGGGAGCTGATTTTATTCTTAGAGGAATACGTTCCTTATATGATTTCGAATATGAACGGCTTCTCTCAGATGTCAATCACAAAATATCCGATATTGAAACAATTTGTTTATTTGCCGAACCAGATTATTCGAGCATTCAATCAAATGTCATTCGCGAATTACTTAATTATAAACAAGATGTTGGTGCTTTCGTTCCTCCAGCCATTTTAGAACTTTTGAAAAAACAATCATGAAGAAAATCTTCTTTTGCCTTACCTGGATCATATTTATTTCTCCATTGCTTTTGGCCCAAAATACAAATTCGATCCTAAACTCAAACTCTCCTGCAATATTAAAGATGGACGTAGCTATGTACGCCATTAAAAACCTGTATGTAGATGATGTAAATGAGAATAAATTAGTTGAGGATGGCCTTCGTGCAATGATAAAGGAATTAGATCCGCATTCAGCATATATGACAGCTGAGGAAATGAAAGAAATGGATGAGCCGCTCCAGGGTGGATTTGATGGAATTGGAATTTCTTTCAACATGCTTGACGATACTTTATTTGTTGTAGAAGTTATTTCCGGAGGCCCTGCAGAAAAAGTCGGGTTATTACCCGGAGATCGCATAATAAAAGTCGGGAATGATCTTGTTGCTGGAGTAAAAATGTCCAACAGCGACATTATGAAGCGGTTAAAGGGGCCCAAAGGAACAACTGTTCATGTTGCAGTCAAGCGCAGGGATATGACTACTCTTAAGGAATTTTCAATCATTCGGGACAAAATTCCAATTTATAGTATAGATGCTGCATTTATGGTTGATAAGTCAACCGGATATATCCGCCTAAACAGATTTGGAGCTACGACTGAAGATGAATTCAAACAAGCGTTCGCCGACCTTACAAAACAAGGTATGACTCAACTTGTTCTCGATCTTGAGTCCAATGGTGGAGGATTCATGAATGCAGCAGTAGATTTGGCAGATGAGTTTCTGTCTCAGGGAAAATGTATTGTATATACAGAAGGTCTTCACAGCCCACGTCAAGAAAGCATCGCTACTTCAAAAGGTCTTTTTGAAAAAGGGAAACTGGTAATTTTAATTGACGAATATTCAGCATCAGCCAGTGAGATTCTTTCAGGAGCCATCCAAGATTGGGATAGAGGACTGATAGTCGGACGCAGAAGTTTCGGCAAAGGACTCGTTCAACGTCCACTTTCCCTACCTGACGGATCATCTTTAAAACTTACCATCGCCCGCTATTTTACCCCAAGTGGAAGATTTATCCAAAAGCCTTATGAAAACGCTGATGATTACAGCCGAGATTTGATCGACAGATACAACCGTGGAGAAATGTCAAATGCTGACAGCATTCATTTTCCAGATTCGCTTAAGACCTGTACCCTAATCAATAAACGGACAATTTATGGTGGTGGAGGTATAATGCCTGATGTCTTCGTACCCATGGATACAACTAATTACACCTCATTACATAAGCTTTTGACCGTTTCAGGAATAATGAATCGTTACAGCATTCAATATGTTGATTTACATCGTACAGAGTTGACAGCAAAATATCCCAATATTGATGAATTTATAAAAAATTTCAGTGTTACCGAAGATATGACAAAAGAGCTATTAAGTCTTGCTGAGTCTGAAAAAATAAAAATTTCTGATGAAGATCGTACTTCTGATAAAACACTTCTTCTTAAGCAACTGAAAGCTTATATTGCAAGAGATTTTGGAAAAACGGCAGATTACTATAAAGTTATGTGGACAGAAAATGAATCTTTAAATAAAGCACTTCGGATTTTGAATGATAAAAGCACTTATGAAGAGCTTTTAAAAAGAAAAATAAATTATAAACATCAATCTTTATGAGTGTCATTGATAAAATACTTCAAAATAAAAAAACAGCCTTTTCTTTTGAGCTATTGCCTCCCCTAAAGGGTAATACGATAGAAAGTGTATACAAAACGATTGATACCCTTCGAGAATTTGACCCTAACTATATTAACATCACGACACACCGAAGTGAACTTGTCTATCGGAAGTTGCCAAATGGATTGTTTGATTGCCTAGCAGAACGTCACAGACCTGGAACAGTAGCTATTTCTGCTGCAATCCAAAACAAATACAACATACCAGTAGTACCTCATGTCTTATGCAGTGGGTTTACCGAAAACGAAACAGAATATGTACTGATTGATTTGCAGTTTCTGGGAATTCAAGATATTTTGCTTTTACGAGGGGATAAAGCGAAAAATGAAAAATCGTTTATGCCAACAGGTCACAACCATGCCACTGACTTACAGAAACAAGTGAATAATTTTAATGATGGCAACTTTGCCGATGGAACCAAAATGAAGAAATTGCCAGTTCCATTCTCATACGGTATGGCTTGCTATCCAGAGAAACATGAGGAAGCGCCCAATATGGCTTCTGATATATATTGGGCCAAGCAGAAAGTGGAGAATGGGGCATCTTATCTGGTTACCCAAATGTTCTTTGATAACCAAAAATATTTTGATTTTGTAGACACTTGCCGAACGGAAGGAATAACAGTTCCCATTATACCAGGTCTGAAACCCATTGTCTTTATGAACCAACTAACCGTCTTGCCAAAGATCTTCCATGTTGACATTCCTGAAATATTTTCTAAAGAACTTGAAAAATGCAAAACGGATGTTGAGGCAGCAGAAGTTGGAATCGAGTGGTGTACTTTACAAGCAAAGGAACTTAAAGAAAAATGTGTCCCAAGCATTCACTTCTATTCTATGATGGCGACACAAAGTGTCCGGAAAGTAGCTGAGAACATTTACTGATTATGCTCTACCTATTTTCAATAGAATCAAATATAGCAAATAACTGTTCAACCGTTTCAGCGCGCAACATAGCTACCCTTGTATCACGGAAATTTGGAATATTTTTAAACAGGGGCGTTGCGGCAAGATGCCTGCGAATATGGATGATACCTCTTCTCTCATCTAATCTTTGTATATTTTGCAAAACCTGCTGTTTAAGGATTTCAAGCTTCCAATTAAACGAATAAGGCGCTGTTCCTTTTATTTCATCTTTCTTCACATAAAGAGAATCGATACATGTACCATGTTCTAAATAATACTTAATCTCTTCAAAAATCCACGGATGCCCAAGACTGGCACGCCCGATCATTACAGCATCAACACCTGTTTCATTAAAACGCTTCCAGCAAATTTCAGGAGAAGTTATATCACCGTTTCCAATAATTGGAATATGCATTCTCGGATTATTCTTAACATCTCCTATCAATGTCCAATCAGCCTGGCCGGCATACATCTGTGCACGTGTACGCCCATGAATAGCCAATGCGGAAATACCACAATCTTGAAGTGATTCTGCAAGATCAACAATAATTTTAGAGTTGTCATCCCATCCCAAACGGGTTTTTACAGTAACCGGTATCTTAACGGCATCTACTACTTTTCGAGTAATATCAAGCATCTTGGGAATATCACGAAGAAGGCCTGCACCTGCTCCTTTTCCGGCCACTTTCTTCACAGGGCATCCAAAATTTATATCCAGGACATCAGGATTTGCTTCTTCAACAATTTGAGCGGCTGAAGCCATAGCATCGGGAAACCTGCCATAAATTTGTATAGCGACAGGACGCTCCTCATCACTAATCTGAAGTTTTTGCTGCGTTTTGTTTACATTTCGTATCAAAGCATCGGATGAAACAAACTCCGTATATACCATATCTGCGCCAAACCTTTTGCACATCAAACGGAAAGAAGGATCTGTCACATCCTCCATCGGTGCCAAAAACAATGGATATTTACCAAAATCAATATTTCCGATCTTCATATCTTAACTTCTAAATTCTGACCACAAGCAAAGGCAGCCAACTTGTAAGCAAGCGCAAAAGTATTGTTTTTTAGGTAATCAGCCTCATTGCAATCTGAGATTTCATTCAATTATTGTACTTTTGCAACAAAAAGTAAAAACCAATGACGCTTCTGAAGACAGAAAATCAACGTAAAGATTTTGAAATTATGGCTCCCGTTGGCTCATGGGAATCTTTAGCCGCCGCATTTCAAGCAAGTGCTGATTCTATCTATTTTGGAATTGAGCATCTCAATATGCGGTCTCATTCTTCCAATAACTTTACGGTCGATGATCTAAGGACTATCGTACAAGCCTGTAAGGAACGGAAGATATACAGTTATCTGACAATCAACACAGTCATTTATAACGGAGATTTGGGTCTGATGAGAGAGATCATCAATACAGCTAAAGAAGCGGGAATAAGTGCAATTATCGCAGGTGATGTGGCTGTCATGTCTTATGCCCGGCAAATCGGTGTAGAAGTACATCTATCAACTCAGCTAAATATAGGAAATATTGAAGCCCTAAGATTTTATACTCAATTTGCCGATGTAGTTGTACTTGCGAGAGAGTTAAATCTGGATCAGGTTGCCCAAATTCATAAACAAATTATCACTGAAAACATTTGCGGTCCAAATAAAAGTCTTGTCCGCATCGAGATGTTTTGCCATGGTGCTTTATGTATGGCTGTATCCGGAAAGTGTTATCTTAGCCTCCATGAGTACAACACTTCCGCAAACAGGGGTGCTTGTATTCAAATCTGCCGGCGAACTTATACGGCAAAAGATAAAGAAACAGGAATGGAACTTGATATTGACAACCAATATATCCTCTCACCAAAAGATTTAAAGACAATCCATTTTATGAACAAAATGATGGATGCCGGTGTACGAGTCTTTAAAATTGAAGGACGTGCCAGAGGCCCCGAGTATGTAAAGACCGTTGTCTCTTGCTATCGTGAAGCAATTGAAGCGCATCTTGCAAATACTTATTCTGAAGAAAAAATTCAAGATTGGGATAAGAAACTCTCTACCGTTTTTAATCGTGGTTTTTGGGATGGGTATTATCTGGGACAAAAACTTGGCGAATGGACTAGTAACTATGGATCATCGGCAACAAAACGTAAGATCTTAATTGGAAAAGGGATCAAATATTATTCAAAACTGGGTGTGGCTGAATTCCTTATTGAAAGCCAGAACATCAACGTTGGCGATGAAATATTAATTACAGGTCCAACAACAGGAGCCATTGAAGCAATAGCAGAAGAATTGCGCGTCGACCTTAAGTCTGTTCAGCAAGCTTCGAAAGGGGAACACGTTTCAATACCAATAAAAGATAAAATACGCCCATCGGACAAGCTTTATAAACTTGTCCCTACTGAAAAGACATTTCAATAATTACAGAAACACTCATCAGAATATATATGCTTAAATTATTTATTATATGTTTTGTTTTTGTTAATTATAAAATTATCTTTGCACCGAACAAAGCATATAAATAATGGAGAAATACAGTTTGGAATTTAAGGTCCGTGATTATGAATGCGACCTTCAGGGCATCGTTAACAATGCCAATTATCAGCATTTTCTGGAACATGCACGACACGAATTTATCAAAACACTTGGAGTAAGTTTCTCAGGGTTACATGAACAGGGCGTTGATTTTGTCGTTGCCCGTATCGAGATGTCATTCAAGACCCCTTTAAAAAGCGGAGATAACTTTATTGTTACTGTAGAAATGAAAAAAGAAGGTATCCGTTGGGTCTTCCTGCAAGACATTCTACGGCTTCGTGATAATAAACTTGTTGTACGGGCAAAAGTTGACAGTGTTTCTCTTGTCAATGGAAAACTTACAGATTACAAACCATTCGACACTATTTTCGGAAAAAACAATCAGTAAATATGGATGGCGATTTGCGATTTAAGATCGGGCTTTCTCTCCTTTCTGGCCTTGATCCAGTAAAAATGCACCTTTTACTGGATTATTATGGTACAGCTGAAGCCGTCTTCTCAGAAAAGAATTTAGATCAAACCATTGATCTAAATCCAAAAATAAAAGAAAAAATATTAGATGGTTCAGCCTTAAAAAAGGCGGACGAGGAAATTGATTTTATTGACAAGAACCGTATACAGGTACGTTTTATTGAAGACGCAGACTATCCCAAACGTCTGCATGAATGTCCGGATGCTCCAATCATTTTATACAGCAAAGGCGGTAGTGACTTAAACACAAAGAAAATCATTGCAATTGTTGGTACACGCCGTTGCACCTCTTATGGGCGGGATTTGACAGAAAATCTTGTATATGACCTGGCCCAGGCTTTTCCGGAAATAATAATAGTCAGTGGTTTAGCCTATGGAATTGATATTTGTGCACACAGGGCAGCATTGAAAAACAGCTTAAACACTGTTGCCGTATTGGCTCACGGCCTTAATGAGATTTATCCGCCAGCTCACCGTAAAACCGCAATAGAGATGTTATCCAACGGCTCTCTTATCACCGAACTCCCGTCCGGAACTCCTTCCGAGCCATGGAGATTCGTACAACGTAACCGTATTGTTGCCGGTTTGTGCGATGCATGCGTTGTCGTAGAATCGGCAAGCAAGGGAGGTTCTCTTATAACTGCTCAAATGGCATCTGATTATGGTAGGGAAGTATTTGCTTTTCCAGGTCGTCCGATAGACCTGTTTTCAAAAGGATGCAATCTTCTTATAAAGAAACAACTAGGTATTTTGGTAGAATCCGCAGATGACATTATTCGGGAAATGAACTGGGAAACAACTTTGCATAAAAAAGCACATCAAGAGACTCTTTTTCCAGAGCTTCAACCTTCACTCCAAAAGATTTACGATGCAATGGAACAAGGTGAAAACTTTAGCAGTGACCAACTTGCAAATAGAGCACACACAAACATCGGAGAAACCCTCTCCATCCTCATGCAATTGGAAATGGCCGGACTCATTCATGCGCTTCCGGGAGGTTTTTATTGTAAAAAAAGCTGAGCTTAAACAACCACCAGCTAAAGTGATCTGAATTGATAGCCCTTCTGCAACAAGAATTCAATAGCTTTTGGCATCGCATAACGCATATTCTTTTCAGCTTTTAGTGAGTCATGAAAGACGATTATCGATCCATTCCGCGCATATTTTTTTACAATATTCAGGACCCTTTCTTTAGCAAGCTTTTGATTATAATCACGGGTAATAACATCCCATTGTACCACCTCATACTTTTTCCTTAGAGCTTTAAGCTGAGAGAACCGCATTTCCCCATGAGGAGGGCGAAACAAGAGGCTGTCAATACAGCGAGATGCTTTCTCCGCATTTTCAAGATAGGTTTGAGAATCCGTAAAGAAACCCCGCATATGATTGTATGTGTGGTTTCCTGTCCGATGTCCTCTCCTGATAATTTCCTTATATAGTTCCGGATATCTCTCCACATTCTCACCAACACAGAAAAAGGTTGCCTGTATCTTATATTGATCTAAAATGTCCAATACCCAAGGCGTAACCTCAGGTATTGGTCCATCATCAAACGTCAAGTAAATCACCTTTTCATGGCGACTCTTTCTCCACGTGGCGCCGAAATATACGCCACGTATAAAATAGGGAAGCTGTTCAATAAACATACTTGCTAATTGCTCCGCCTACCGCCAGTCTGTTGCATTTGGGCGTATTGCTGATAAAAGCTAAAATGTCTTTGCATAGCATCCGCATATGGTTTCATATGCCCCTTGTCATATTGCTCCATTGTTAAAACAATTTCCCGCAACGTGCCCAAATTATTACGAACCAACGCATCAGCAGATTGGTACTGCGAAGGTGTTAAGTTATCAGCCCAATCCAGATATTCCATATTCATCTTTGCACAATGCTCCATAATTGGAAGAGCCTTCCCGGGTTTACCTAACAAATAATAGATTTCAGCCATTTCAACATTAAGAAAATTTGCCGGCACGGTCGACATAGGGATCACTTTCATACAGTAATCAATGGCTTTCTCTGCTTTATCTTTTTCTCCCTGATCATATAAAGCTTTTGCCAAGACACTAAACACCGCTCTATGTGTAATACACATTCTTAAGTTGTTTTCATCCAGATACACTTTTGGATCCATAATATTTCCCCACCGGAACTTATGCATCACGATATCATACATTTTGTCAGCATTGACAGTGGCTTGACTGGATGGATTCCTCATAGGCGTTATCTTATAAGCCAAACCTTCCCGTAAAAATGCACTTTGAAGTCCCAGGAACTGAGTTTCATCAACCGTAACAGCAAAATAAATTGGCCTTTTCCATTGATTAACCTTAAGCATATTAAGAATCATAAGTTCTTGTTTACCCAAATAGGATTTATCCCCAAAATTGAAATCCAACTGTGGAACAATATTTCCTGTATATTTAGGCTCCAGATAATTATTCTTAATCACTTGATTACGATCTACAGGAAGATATATTTTATTCGATGGAATATAGTCTACCGATTCATCATATCCAGGAACTTGTTTATAACGAGGATCATCAGATTCAATCCATTGCATGGCCATATCAAGACTAATAGAGTCATTTGTCAGCTTGATAATATGTGCGACATCCCGTTTCCCATTTGAATACATTGCCGGTGTCCAGCTAATCGGCAATCCTTTTGATTTGTAGTATGGACGCTTCATCTGATCTATATACCAGTCTGTTTGCAGATAGCTCAGGTTACATACACGAACATCCGTCCGTACACCCTCCACTTCCTGAATATACCAAAGAGGGAATGTATCATTATCACCATTTGTAAAAATGATAGCATCTTTATCACAAGACATTAAGTAGTTATAGGCAAAATCACGACAGGTATAACGATTTGACCGGTCATGATCATCCCAATTCTGACTTGCCATCAATACCGGAACGTACAAACAGAGCAAAGACGCAACAATTGCTGCCGGAGTTTCAGGAAGGAATTTTCGGAATAGCTTAACCACAAACAGAACACCCAGACCAATCCATATCGAGAAAGCATAAAAAGATCCAGCATAGGCATAATCCCTCTCCCGGGGCTGGAGTGGTGTCTGGTTCAAATAAAGGACAATCGCCAATCCTGTCATAAAAAACAAGAAGAAAGTAATCCAAAACTCCTGAATACCTCTATTTCCGGCAGAGGCCTGATAAAACAAACCTAAAAGGCCCAGGAGCAAAGGAAGCAGATAATATTTATTATGCCCTTTGTTATGTTCCATCTCGGAAGGCAAATTTGACTGATCTCCTACTAAATGCTTATCGATTGCATTGATACCGGTAATCCAGTTTCCGTTTTGGATCTCTCCATTGCCCTGTATGTCATTTTGTCGTCCTGAAAAATTCCACATAAAGTAACGCCAATACATGAAATTAACCTGATAGGAAAAGAAATAGCGCAGATTTTCAACCATCGTCGGCGTTTGAATTGTCTGAGCCTGACCACAACGATCATAAGTAACAGTCTTGCCGTGAAAATTACTCCACATTTTGTACGCTTCAATATGTTCTGGCTTGTTGCTATACATACGGGGGAAAAACGTATTGCATTCACTAGTCCATTCCGGCGTTTGCTTGTAGCCGGAAATTACATATTTGTCTTTTTCGCCGGGAGAGTTCTTTGCAATTTCATTCCAGATTGCTCCTCCTTTTTTATAAACAGGGACACAACTCCTGCCTTGAGCTTTCCAGCTTATATCTGCTGCAAAAGATTGCCCATACAACAAGGGAGAATCACCATATTGATCACGACCCAAATAGCGTTCCAGGCTAAACATATTATTTGGAGAGTCCTCGTCCATAGGAGGTTTGGCAGCAGAGCGGACCACAATTGAAGCAAAACTTGAATAACCTATTAACATCACCATCATTGAAAGGAGTGTGGTATTCATCAAACGGGTATTGATCCCCTTCCAGAAAAAAGTTATGCCGAAAACAACACCACAAAGCAATATCCACAAAAGGGCATTGTCACCCCAAAATGGTAATCCGATCAAAAGAATATTTGCACAAAAGGCGATTTTCATCCTCAACATGTTTTTGCCTGTAAAGGTTTCATAAAGACCCCAGGCAATCACTGCAATCACAAGAATGATGTAAAATATAGCTCCTGTATTGTATGAGAAACCCAACACATTCACAAAAAGCAAATCAAACCATCCCGCCATGTTTACGAAGCCCGGGATAATACCAAAGAGCACAATGGCCAGCAAAAAGACGGATGCAAGAAGTGCCAGCAATGCTCCTTTCGCATTTGCGTTGGGCGCTTTTTTGAAATAATAGACCAGTACCAGAGCAGGGATACATAACAGATTTAACAGATGCACACCTACAGAAAGACCCATCAAATAAGCAATAAACACAATCCAGCGATCAGAATGGGGACTATCGGCGACATCTTCCCATTTCAGAATCGCCCAAAATACGACAGCCGTAAACATGGCCGAAGAGGCATACACCTCACCTTCAACAGCAGAAAACCAGAAAGTATCAGAAAAAGTATAAGCCAATGCACCAACAAAACCAGCACCAAGGATGGTGATGATCTCACCGGTCGTCATGTTCTTCTCATCCTTCGGGACAATTTTACGTGCCAAATGGGTGATCGTCCAAAACAGAAAAAGAATGGTTGTGGCGCTGCACAAAGCTGATAAAGAATTGACCATCTTTGCAACCATGGCAGGACTGGAAGCCAAATTAGCGAAAAAACGACCGCCAAGCATGAAGAAAGGTGCTCCGGGGGGATGCCCGACATCTAACTTATAAGCACACGCGATAAATTCCGGACAATCCCAGAAACTCGCTGTAGGTTCAATGGTTAAGAGATACGTAATGGCTGCAATTACAAACGCAATCCATCCACACAGATTGTTCGCGAGCTTGTATTTTTTCATACTTAACGGTATTTTTGAGCGACAAAGATAAAAAAAAGCAACAATATTATACTTCCTTAAACCGATTTCCTAACTTTCCGGTTGTTAAAAAACATTATTTAAATATTATCCTTATTTTTGCGGACTTATTTCCTACTTATGAAACCTTTAAAACTTTTTCTTCTACTTCTGTCTCTTTGTGCCTTCTCGGTTCAGGCGCAAATCTTGCAGTCAATACCGATGGACAGTTCCATACACTATGGTAAACTCGCCAACGGCCTAACCTATTATATACGTCACAGCGAGCAGCCGAAAGAGCGGGCGGAATTCTTCATTGTCCAGAAAGTCGGTTCCATACTTGAAGAAGATTCACAAAACGGTCTGGCACATTTTCTGGAACACATGGCATTTAACGGGACCAAACACTTTTCGGGAAATAACATCATCAACTATTTTGAGACAGTCGGAGTCAAGTTTGGAGAAAACATCAATGCCTACACATCCTTGGATGAAACGGTGTATCATCTTTCCGAAGTACCTGTCACACGGGAAGGAGTCATTGATTCCGCCTTATTGGTGCTTCATGACTGGTCCAATTGCATTTTGCTCGATGGCGGCGAAATCGACAAGGAACGTGGAGTCATCCGTGAAGAATGGCGGCAGGGACAAACAGCAAGCCGGCGCATCTGGTCTGCCGCAAATAAAGTCACGATGGCTGGTTCACAATACGCTAAAAGAGATGTCATAGGCGACACAGCCATTATCAATAATTTTTCTTACGAAACAATCAGAAATTATTATAGAAAGTGGTACCGGCCTGACTTACAGGCTATCCTGATTGTAGGAGACATTGATGTATCCAAAATTGAAAAGAAAATAAAAGCACTTTTTGCTGATATCGCTGCTCCTGTCAACCCCGCAGAACGCATCTACTACCAGGTTCCGGACAATGAAGAACCGATAGTCGGTGTCTTTACTGATCCGGAAATGCAAAGCACACGTATCCGTCTGGATTTTAAGCACAACGCCTTGCCTGATTCTGTAAGACTCTCCGTTCAGGGTTTCACACAATCAATTGTCAATGATTTAATAAGTTCTATGGCAAACAGAAGGTTGGAAGAAATAGCACAAGCTCCCGGAACACCTTTTGTTGACACCGGATCCGGCATAGAAGAATTTGTCCGGACAAAAGATGAATTCGCCTTCATTTGTGTACCGGCATCAGGAAAAGAAAGTGAAGCCAGAAGCCGATTGTTAAAAGAAGCCGAAACCATCAAACGTTTCGGATTTACAACGTCAGAACTGGACAGGGCCAAAACAGATCTGCTAAGCTCTTACGAAAAAACATACAAAGAACGCAATCAGCGAAAGAACAACGAGCTAACACTTGAATACACCCGAAATTTTCTTTCTGCCGAACCAATTCCCGGGGTCGAATGGGAATATCAATTTGTTCAGCGTCTTTTACCGGAGATTACTATTGAAGCAGTAAACCAATTGGCGGCAAAATATATAGGCAGCAAAAACATCATTTTTACGATTGAAGGTCCGCAGAAAGAAGGATTGGTATATCCGGCCAATGAAGAACTTAAACAAGAAATCAAAGTTGCGGAAACAGCCGAACTGAAAGCATATAAGGATTCTGTTTCAGACAGACCGCTCATTCCGAAAATGCCAAAACCGGGAAAAGTAAAAAAAGCGGTTGTCAATGAATCACTTGGTTCTACAGAATGGACATTGTCAAATGGAATCAAAGTCATATTCAAGTCAACAAAGTTCAAGGATGACGAAATTTTGATGTATTCCTGGAGTAACGGAGGAATGAGCCTGCTCCCACAGGAAGAACTTCCTTCTGCCATGTATACACCTTCCGTCATAGGCCAAAGCGGTCTCGGGACTTTCAGTATTACAGAATTAAGCAAAAAACTTACAGGCAAAATTGTTTCTATAAGCCCAAGGATAGACAGTTACAATGAAATGCTGGACGGCAGCTCTTCTGTAAAGGATATAGAAACCTTACTTCAACTGACAAACCTGTATTTTACATCTCCGCGCAAAGACAGCAACGCCTATGATTACGTGATGAAAGCCACAGCAACTTATCTTGAAAATTCAGCTTTAGACCCAAAGAATGCCTATAATGACTCTATTGCCAAAATTCTATACGGATATAATCCCAGAGTGCTCACAAACAATATGGAAACATTCAAAAAAGTGAACTATCCAAGTGTCCTGCAGATTTATAAAGAAAGATTCGCCAACCCGGCAGACTTTACGTTCACGTTTATCGGGAACATTGACGAAAAAGCCTTCAAACCTTTGATTGAGCTGTATTTGGGCAGTTTAAAAACCAGCAGGAAAAGGGAAACCTGGAAAGACAACAATATACGCACCCAGAAAGGACAAATATACAAGGAATTCGAAAAACCCTTAAAGATCAGTAAAACGACCAATTACATTCGATACAGTGCAGATTTGCCTTTCAATATTAAAAACCAGGTGATTTTGACAGCGATAGAAGATCTGCTTGATCTACGCTATACGGCAACGATCCGTGAAGAAGAAGGAGCCTCTTATGGTGTCGGAGTAAAAGGCTTTCTAAACAAAAGGCCGGTTGAAGCGGGAGGAATTGCCATTCAATTTGATACAGATCCAAAATTGTATAAGAAAATGTTAGGCATTGTTCACTCAGAAATAGATTCATTGGCTAAGAACGGGCCCAGACCTGAAGACCTGAATAAAGTCAAACTGAATCTGATGAAGCAATACAAAGAAGACACAGCGGAAAACGGCTGGTGGATGCAAACTCTTTCTTCCTATTATGAGGATAAAATAAATTATGTTACCGATTATGAAAAAGCTATCCAGTCACTAAGTTCCGATAACATTCAATCTCTCCTGAAAAAGATTCTGTTACAGAACAACGAAATAGAGCTTCTCCTAACGCCTGAGAAAAAATGAGTTTTCACTTATGAAAAAAGTTCAGCACTGGAGTGATTAACCTGTTGACTCAAATATTTTTGCACCGATTACGGTTGAAATCCCATACATACAGAATTTATATGCAGTAATGCTGTACACCGAAGTACCAAAGTGCTGTACAGGATGAGGTGGCAACGCTGTACAGCGTTGGAATGATTCACCTTGATCAATTGATTAATTCACCTTGATCAATGAAGTAGTTGGTCAAGGTGTTTTAAATCAATAAACTTGGTGTTTTTTTGGATCCTGCATGGTGATTATATTTTGTTTTTGCTCGGATAGTCTATGGTATAGTGTAACCCGCGGCTCTCCTTCCGCTCCTGGGCCTGCTTGATTACCAGATAACCCGTATTGATGATGTTGCGCAATTCACAGATTTCCTTGGAAACAACCGACCTTGCAAAGAGTCCTTCTGTCTCTATGTAAAGGATGTCGAGCCTGTCCATCGCTCTTTTCAGACGCAAGTTGGAACGGACAATTCCGACATAGGTACTCATAATTTCACCAATTTCCCTGACACTCTGCGTAATCAAGACCATTTCTTCAGGAAGTCTGGTACCTTCATCATTCCAAATCGGAATGCGTTCTTCAAAATCCAGATCATCAATAACGGAAAGCGCATCTTTTGCTGCAGCGTCCGCATAAACGATTGCTTCAAGAAGCGAGTTGGAGGCCAGTCGGTTAGCCCCGTGCAAACCGGTACAAGAACATTCGCCGGCAGCATATAAACGTTTGATGGAGGTTCTGGCATTTAAATCCACCTTAATGCCTCCACAAAGATAATGGGCGGCAGGTGCAACCGGAATAAAATCCTTTGTGATATCTATGCCTAAAGAAAGACACTTCTCATAGATCATCGGATAATTTTCCTTCGTCTTTTCCGCATCCTCATGTGTTACATCTAAGTAAACAAAATCATTGCCCTTTATCTTCATTTCGGTATCAATGGCACGGGCAACAATATCTCTCGGGGCAAGCGATCCCCGTTTATCATATTTATGCATAAATTCTTCACCCTCTGTCGTTCGCAGGACAGCGCCATAACCCCGCAAAGCTTCCGTGATCAGGAAAGAGGGTCTTTGACCAGGATTGTACAACGAAGTCGGGTGAAACTGGACAAATTCCATGCCGCTTACTACCCCCTTCGCACGGTATACCATGGCGATTCCGTCACCAGTGGCGATGGAAGGGTTTGTGGTTGTCTTATAGATACTTCCGATTCCTCCCGTAGCCATTAAAGTGGTTTTTACAAGAAAAGTATCTATTTCGTTGGTCTTCATATTAAGCACGTAGGCTCCATAACATTCTATGTTGTCGGAATGTCTGGTAACATTCTGCCCCAAATGGTGCTGTGTCAATATCTCGATGGCAAAATGATGATCAAAGATATGGATATTGGGATGTTTCTTGACGCGAAGGATCAAATCTTTCTGAATCTCAGCTCCGGTTGAATCTTTGTGATGCAAAATACGGAAATCGGAGTGACCACCTTCCCTGTGCAAATCAAATTGTCCGCTTTCATCTTTGTCAAATTCCACTCCCCAGTTAATAAGTTCTTTAATCTGGCCCGGAGCTTCTCTTACGACCTTTTCCACAACAGTCCGGTCGCAAAGTCCGTCACCGGCAATCAGCGTATCCTGAACATGTTTCTCAAACTGATCGGTAACTTTGGTTACTGAAGCTATACCTCCCTGTGCCAAATTCGTATTGGCCTCTTCCAATGCTGTTTTACAACAAAGGGCCACCTGACCTTTATCAGCAACCTTAAGCGCAAAACTCATACCTGCCAAGCCGGAACCAATAACCAAAAAATCATACTTTCTTACCATAAGTTCATCTTTAACCTGTTTAACCATACCGACATTAGACCTTAGATGGTCATCAGACGAAATGGAGTAGCAAAAATACGGTTTTTTTAGAAAGAGTATTCTTACGAGAACCAACAAAATCAATTCTTATCTACATCCTGAAATGCAACGCAAAAGTCACGAATGCTTTTCTTTTTCAAATTGCAAGGAAGGTTTCCGTCAAATGATTAACTTTGCTGCAATTCTTGTTTCTTATTTATTTTTGGAATTAAATGGAATATAATTTTAAAGCCATAGAGCAAAAATGGCAGGCAGTCTGGAAGGCAAATCAAACTTACAAGGTAAAAGAAGATGGTTCCAAACCAAAGTATTACGTTTTGGACATGTTCCCATACCCTTCCGGAGCAGGCTTGCATGTCGGACATCCGCTTGGATATATTGCGTCGGATATTTATGCCAGATTCAAACGTCTTCAGGGATATAACGTCCTGCACCCTATGGGCTATGATGCTTATGGACTGCCAGCCGAACAATACGCCATACAAACGGGGCAGCATCCGGCTGTTACAACCTCCAAAAACATTGCCCGGTACAGGGAACAGCTTGATAAAATCGGATTTTGTTTCGATTGGGACCGTGAGGTTCGCACGTGCGATCCCCATTATTATAAATGGACACAATGGGCGTTTATCCAGATGTTCAACTGCTTTTACGATTATGACGCAAAAAAAGCACGTCCCATTTCTGAGTTAATTAAAGCCTTTGAAAAAAACGGAAGTTTTGTTTCCGGAAGTAATTCTGTATTACTTAACATAGCTTGTTCCAAAGAGATTCCGTTCACCGCGGAAGAATGGGCGGGCAAAAGCATAAAAGAGCAACAGAAATTATTAATGAATTACCGCATCGCTTATCTTGGAGATTCCATGGTAAACTGGTGTCCCGCACTTGGTACGGTTCTGGCCAATGATGAGGTAAGTGAAGGTCTTTCGTTGCGGGGAGGATATCCTGTTGAACAGAAAATCATGCGCCAGTGGTGCTTGCGCATTTCCGCCTATGCCCAAAGACTGCTGGACGGACTGAATGATATCGACTGGACGGAATCACTGAAAGATACCCAACGTTACTGGATCGGACGTAGTGAAGGAGCAGAGCTTAACTTTAAGGTGAAAGATTCTGATTTGGATTTTACCGTCTTCACAACACGTGCCGATACGATTTTTGGCGTAACTTTTATGGTATTGGCTCCTGAAAGCACATTGGTCAGTTTGTTAACAACGCCCGGCCAGAAAAAAGAAGTCGACACTTACCTGCTCAACACAAAAAAGCGCACGGAACTTGAACGTATTGCAGATCGCAGGGTAACTGGTGTTTTCTCGGGTTCTTATGCCATCAACCCATTTACCGGCGAATCTATTCCTGTCTATATCAGCGATTATGTTTTGGCCGGATATGGTACCGGTGCCATCATGGCTGTGCCTGCACACGACTCCCGAGACTATGCTTTTGCCAAACATTTCGGCCTGCCCATCATTCCTTTAATTGAAGGAGCCGATGTTCGTACGGAAAGCTTTGACGCCAAAGAAGGAATCCTAATGAATTCAGGCTTTCTGAATGGCTTAACGGTAAAAGAAGCCATCGCCAAAACCAAAGAATACGTTAAAGAACATCATCTGGGACGTATTAAAGTGAATTTCCGCCTGCGTGATGCCATCTTCAGCCGTCAACGTTACTGGGGAGAGCCATTTCCGGTATATTACAAAGACGGAATGCCCTATATGCTTGATGAAGATAAGTTGCCTTTGGAATTACCGGAGGTTGACAATTTCCTGCCTACTGAGACCGGGGAGCCTCCTCTTGGACATGCCAAAAACTGGGAGACAGCTGACGGTCATCCATACGAACTCAATACTATGCCAGGTTTTGCCGGCTCTTCAGCTTATTACCTGCGTTATATGGATCCGCACAATGCGGATGCCCTCGTCAGCAAAAATGCAAATGGCTATTGGAGACAGGTGGACTTGTATGTTGGTGGCACGGAACACGCTACAGGCCATTTAATCTATAGTCGTTTCTGGAATAAATTTCTCTTTGATCTTGGCCTGGTTTGCGAAGAAGAGCCTTTTAAAAAACTGATAAACCAAGGCATGATTCAGGGCCGTTCAAATTTTGTATACAGAATTAAGGATACCAATACTTTTGTATCATTTAATCTGAAAGACAAATATGAGTACACCCAGATTCATGTTGATGTCAATATGGTCAGCAACGACATACTGGATATCGAACGGTTCAGGGCATGGAGCCCGGATTATGCCAATGCCGAATTCATTCTGGAAGAGGGAAAATACGTATGCGGATGGGCTGTTGAAAAGATGTCCAAGTCTATGTACAATGTGGTGAACCCAGATGATATTGTCGAACATTTTGGAGCAGATACGCTTCGTCTATATGAAATGTTCCTCGGCCCGGTGGAACAATCAAAGCCGTGGGATACGAATGGTATTGACGGCGTTCACCGTTTCCTGCGTAAGCTTTGGAATCTTTGTACAAACGAAGAGAATTTTAATTTCAGCGAAGAAGATGCAACCAGGCAAGAACTCAAGACTTTGCATACCTTAATTAAAAAGGTAAGCTGGGACATTGAGCATTTCTCTTACAATACTTCTGTCAGCGCTTTCATGATTTGTGTCAATGAACTTACCGGACTTAAATGTAACAAGCGCAGCATTCTGGAACCGCTTATTATTATTTTGACACCTTTTGCGCCCCATTTTTGTGAAGAAATATGGGAAGCACTCGGTCATCAAGGTAGTGTTTGTGATGCTCAATGGCCGGTCTTCAACGAAACTTATTTGGAGGAATCGATCTTTAACTATCCGGTTTCATTTAACGGTAAAACCCGCTTCATGATGGAACTTCCTTCAGAAAGCAGTATCGGGGAAATTGAAGCAGCTGTTTTATCCAACCCCGTTTCTCAAAAATGGCTGGAAGGAAGAAAACCAAAGAGGGTGATTATTGTCCAGAAAAAGATTGTAAATATTGTCATATAAAACGGCTGAACATGGCAAACAAATTCAAAATTGACTCTTTTAAAGAGTACTTGACAATTTTGGTTGGGTTGGCTTTGTATGCCTTGGGATGGACTGGCTTCCTGCTACCGAACGGAATCACTACGGGAGGTGTCACAGGTATCGGTGCTTTATTTTATTTTGCGAAGGGTATTCCTGTTGCTGCGACTTATCTGGCTATCAATTTGGTTCTTCTGTTTTTTTCGGTCCGGTTATTTGGGTGGAAGTTTTGTCTGAAAACTATTTTCGGGGTATGTGTTCTGACCATCTTCCTGTCCGTTTCCCAGATTCTGATCAAAAAACCGCTTTTGTCCGCCGAGCCTTTTATGGCCTGTGTGATTGGAGGTATCCTTACGGGATGCGGTGTTGGCATTGTCTTCTCAGCCAATGGCAGTACCGGGGGAACTGATATTGTTGCCATGGTCATCAATAAATATTACAACATCACTTTAGGACGTGGCATCCTTTACTGCGATTTATTGATTATCAGTTCTTCCTACATTATCTTCCAAAGTCTTGAAAAAATAATTTTCGGACTCACAACGCTTGCTGTCGGTACCTATTTTGTTGATTTCGTAGTAAATGGCATTCGCCAATCTGTCCAGTTCCTGATTTTCTCCAAAGAATACGAGGAAATTGCAAGGCGGATCAGCACAGAAGTACACCGGGGAGTGACCATTCTTGATGGAATGGGCTGGTACTCAAAAGAACCAGAGAAAGTGCTGGTAGTATTGGCCAGAAAAAATGAATCGGTAAAGATATTTAGAATTGTAAAACAAGAAGATCCCCAAGCCTTTGTTTCACAAAGTTCTGTCATCGGTGTTTATGGTCAGGGCTTCGATATCATAAAATCAAAATAAATTCCACGTTGGTTTGACTGAGAAATAGTTTTCTATCATACGTTATTGAGCTTTCTGTCGTTATTAAAGAAAAATATTCAAATGAAACGCTTCCTTTTATCCGTCTTTATTCTTGCTCTTACGAGTAACAGCTTTGCACAAAAAGGATTTGGTCTTGACGGATCCTTGAGCTTTGGCTATAACGGAGGACAAACTGTCTACCCGATTTTACTGGAAGGATTTGTACAATGGAACGATTATCTTTCCACAGATCTTGGACTTGGTTTATGGAATTCCGGATACAAAAGTTCCTGGATGTCAGACCAGACTACGACTTCTATTTTGTATATGCTAAATGATGACCAGACTGTCCCGAGTCTTCAACTCGGTTGCAAAGGCCAGTTACCGGTTTTTAAACTATTTAAAAGAACTGTTTGTCTTTTTGCCAAACCGAAGCTTTACTTTTTACCTTTCTCTGCAAGAACGGTAGATATGCAAGAAGCCTATTACAGCAGAAATACGGATATCCTGGGACATGTTACTTATAGTGCAACCGGGGAAGTTCAGAGTTCTGAAATGAAGAGTGCAAGCCATCCCCGAATTTACGGCGGCATACAAGGAGGTCTATCTATCGAATTGGCAAATAATGTGGATTTTGAACTAAGTTATGAATATACAAATATGGATCTTTTTAAAGAGCTGAGAGGAGCGAATAACGAAGCCTGGCCTCTGAAAAACGGATCATTTGATTATTATCTACCGCGCAAAAGTATTCAAATGATAAGCATAGGCATCTGCGTGCATTATGATCTGAATTAAGTCTCTTTATAAAATATTTTTATTAAATTTTTTACATTCCGTATTAATTTCTAACTTTGCAAAGAATTTGTGGAAGGATTTGGACGCTTGCAACCACATGAAAAAATGCTAAAGAACAATCAGTCCGCGCTTTGCGTAATATCCTCCTTCAGATACAATATTGTTTGGAAACGCTTTATACCATAAGGGGTTTTCGTAGTTATTTAATTTAAACTATTATAAAAATGGCTTATTTATTTACTTCCGAATCTGTGTCTGAAGGACACCCGGATAAAGTTTCCGATCAGATATCGGATGCACTTGTAGATGAATTTCTGGCTTTTGATCCGGATTCAAAAGTCGCTTGTGAAACATTGGTAACTACGGGACAGGTCATTGTCGCCGGTGAAGTAAAATCAAAAGCGTACGTTGATCTGCAAGATGTTGTGCGCAGAACAATCAACAAAATCGGCTATACCAAAAGCGATTATATGTTTGATGGGAATTCCTGCGGTGTTTTTTCTGCCATTCACGAACAATCGGCGGATATCAGCCGTGGCGTTGACGGGGCAGCCTTGCTGGATCCCATGAATCAAGGTGCAGGGGATCAGGGAATGATGTTTGGTTATGCGACCAATGAAACAGAAAACTATATGCCTTTGGCATTGGATCTGTCTCATTGTTTATTGCTGGAACTGGCAGAAATAAGAAAAGAAGGCACTATCCCTTATCTTCGTCCGGATGCAAAATCTCAGGTTACCATTGAATATGGGGACGATAACAAACCGATACGCATTGACACGATTGTTATTTCTACCCAACATGATGATTTCATCAAACCCGTAGATGGAAGTGAAACTGCTGTTCAAAAGGCAGATACTGAAATGCTGAACAAGATAAAAGGAGACATCCTGGCTATATTGATTCCAAGGGTGGTAGCCAAACAAAACGATCAGGTAGCAGCCTTATTTAACAAGGATATCAAATATTTTGTAAATCCGACAGGTAAGTTTGTAATCGGTGGTCCTCATGGTGATTCCGGTCTTACAGGCAGAAAAATCATTGTTGATACCTATGGCGGCAAAGGAGCACACGGTGGTGGTGCTTTTTCAGGCAAAGATCCTTCTAAAGTAGATCGCTCTGGCGCCTATGCGGCTCGTCATATTGCAAAGAATATGGTCGCTGCCGGTGTAGCGGATGAAGTATTGGTTCAGGTTTCATACGCAATTGGGGTTGCCAGGCCAATGAATTTATATGTAAACACGTACGGTACCTCGAAATTAACTATAACGGACGGAGATTTGGCAAATAAGATGTATAGCCTCTTTGATATGCGTCCCAAGGCTATTGAACAAAGACTTAAACTGCGCAATCCAATCTATTTGGAAACTGCTTCATACGGACATATGGGACGTGAACCAAGGACGGTCGTTAAAACTTTTCATTCACGTTATGAAGGTGAAAAGAAAATAGAAGTGGAACTTTTCACATGGGAGAAGTTGGACTACGTGGATAAAATTAAAAATGTGCTCGGAATAAAATAATCCTTATTGCGATATTTCCATTTATAATAAAAAGGATGTCTTAAATGGGCATCCTTTTATTATAACATAGATAAAGACAATTTGAAATTCAGGGAACACAAGGTGCCGGATATAAGGCTTGCAGGGACGGTAACACACCTATTTGGATTTCTTCAGCTAATTATAATTGACCTTGTTCAACCTTTATAACAACGCGCTCCAAGAGATAATCCTCACCTACAGGATCGTATTCTGATTTCAAATCTATATGGAAAAGCTTTCCGACACCTTGCCAAAAGCCGGCTGAAAAAGAGCCTCGATAGGCGCGTATCAGTTCATAAGATGAAGTCTTGCATTCACGGTCAATCAATTTTATCAAGATTTTCCCCTGGCTATATGTCATCTTACGCAAAACTGGCTCGTATTGTTTTATCAAATCATGTTCCATTTTTTTAAGATGTTGATCGCGGGATTTTTGATCCGGTAATGTCGCCACATAATCCATCGTCTCTGAAAGCGTATAGTAAACGATCTTTGATAAAGGATAAACTTTCTTCACATCACGGACCAACTTCCAATAATAGCGTTCATCTTTTTCACTTTTAAATTTCTCACGTGGGTAAACGTAAATTGAAGACAAATAACCCACCGGGATTGTATCCCCATGGTCCATTGTCGCATAAGTCTTATGCTTCTGATCTTTCGGTTCAATACCTTTTACTTCCTTATAAGGCTGTTGGGCACGAACTACTTGGTTTTGCTGAGCATTTACTTCAGCAATAAAGAAAGAAAAAAGGCATAAAAGATAAAAACCTTTCCGTTTCATTTATTCAATAGTTATCACCCACAAAAGTACTGTTTTTTTCTATGGAGGCATCTTCATTTCTCCAAATTTACTTTCATTAAAGAACCTGGCAATCTAATTATATAAATTATTTGTTATTTTTGTGTTTTCTTTGTGTGTAATAAATAAGATAAAAATGAAATATGAAACGTCTTTGTGCCATTTGCTTTTACTTAATTTTCAGCAGTAATGTATCCCTGTTTGGTGAGATTCCCGCATTAAATGCAACATTCTCAAATAAAGATGGAAGAAGTGTTGCACTTGGCGGAGGAATTAATGCAATTGAAAAACCGGACTCTTCCGGCATTTTGATAAGCTATTTTATGCCTTATAATCTAAGCGAGCTCTCTACAAGGAGAATTGCCGGTACATGTTTTACAGAATGGGTCTGCCTTGATGGGCAACTATCACAAACCGGAAATGAAGTTTTTATGGAAAATTACCTGAGTTTTGGGGCATCACGATTACTCGCCAGAGATTTCATATTCGGCATTAAAGGAGGCTATTATCATTATACTACTATTAATGATGCAAAAGGCTCGACGTTATTATCCGAAATTTACTGCTATTACAAACCTTTTGAAAAAATGCAAATCTGTATATACCTGTTCAACCCGACCAATTCCAAAATCCGACAGTCAGAAGTATCAATACCATTATACCAATCATTTCACCTGGGGGGATCCTTTTTCCCGGTAAAAAATACAGAACTATTGTGCGAATTTGAAAAAACGCAAATACAGGATTTGACTTTGCATTTAGGTTGTGAATCCTCTGTATTTAATTCATTTAAAATTAGAGTTGGATTATCGGCACAACCCTTAATGCCTTCATTTGGAATCGGTGGAAAACTTTATCGTTTTAAATATGCCCTTGGATGGAACTTGCACCCTGTCCTTGGTGTAAGTTCCTGCCTGTCGATTCAATATAATTGGTGATGAATATGAGAATTATAAAGATATCCACAAAATGGATAATCATTCTCTTTCTGTCAACGTATGGAGGTATGGTATCTGCACATGAATCTGATTTACTGGCATCAGGGACTGATAGTCTAACAAATAAAGAGGAAAGCATAGAAGACTGGCATGGTCTGATAGAAGAAATCATCGAAAACAGTGAAGAAGGAGAAGAAAAAGATCCTGAATTATGGCAAAATCTTTTGTCTGATTTGGCAGACAATCCGGTTTCGTTAAACACAGCAACCAAAGAATCTTTGGAAAGCATTCCATTCCTAACGGAGAGTCAAGTTGAGGCTCTATCCTATTATATATACAGATATAGTCCACTCGTAAGCCTTTCTGAACTTCTGCTTGTTGATGGAATCGATGAACAGACACTCCGCTGGCTTAGACCTTTTGTCATTTTAGGAAAGCCAAAGGAAAATTCTTTAGAAACGCCATCCTTAAAGAAAATCCTGTCGTATGGAAAACAGGAGATTCTTGCAAATACCGGCCGTTCTCTTCAAAATAAGCTGGGATATGAGAATGTCCATAAAAACGTGTCAGCAGATAGTTCATATTTGGGCGATCCTTACCAGGTCCGTCTCAAATATAGTTTTAATTTCAAAAACAAAGTTCAGTGGGGACTTGTTCTGGAAAAGGATGCCGGCGAAAGACTCTGGAATAAACACAACAATGGCATCGACTATGCTTCTTTCCATTTTCTTGTAAAGAGCCAAAGGAGATTAAAAGAACTTATCTTAGGCGACTATAATCTTAAATTTGGTCAGGGATTAGTCTGTTCCGACTATTTTTCATTAGGGAAAAACACTTCAGGCTTATCCGTAGAACAAACGGGAAATATTATGAGCAGACATTTTTCTTCTTCAGAATCAGGCTTTTTCCGGGGGATTGTCTCAACCTATATTCTCAAGCCTTTTACAATGGAAAAGTCTTTTGGGATAGAAGTGACCACCTTTGGTTCTTATCGAAAACTTGACGGGGAAATAGTCGACGGTTACTTTTCTTCGATTTCATCAACAGAATTGCATCGTACGCAAAAAGAAACAGCTATAAATGATAAAATCAAACTCTGGACGGTAGGGGCTCATCTAACTTTGCTAACAGAAAAAGGGCAATTCGGAATAACGTATCTTTCTTATCGGTTTAATGCGGTTTTTAGTCCTTTATGGAAACTTTATAATTGTAATTATTTCAGAGGGAACCACAATGAAAACGTATCTGTAGATTACCGTTTACGCTATAATAATATGCTTTTCTTCGGTGAAATGGCATTTGATGGAAAAATGAATACTGCCGTTCTTGCCGGACTTAACTTTAAACCTTATTCAAGACTAAGTCTATCTCTTTTGGGACATAGTTATGCACCTGAATATAACGCCTATTACGCAAACGCTTTTTCAGAAGGGACTTTGGTGAAAAATGAATATGGCTTCCTTTCAACAGGTGAATGGCATTTCTTCAGAAGATGGCAATTAAATTTCTATTGCGATGTTTATGCCTTTCCATGGTTGAAATACAGAATCAATGCTCCGTCTGATGGTTTTGAATATGCCATACAGACTGTATTTAAACCGACTTCATACAGTCAAATAAATATCCGTTATAAAACAATGTCCAAATATAAAAATATAAATATTAGTGAAGACAAGTTTCCTTCAGTCGAGAATGTGATCAAAAATCAAATTCGGCTTCAACTTTCATTTCTACAGGGCGCATGGGAATTAAAAACACTCATGGACGGGAATTGTGTTTCAATTCCTTCAAATCAAAGTAAAACATCTGGTTTGGGGTTATCTCAGGAAATAAACTATTCACCGGTAAAAAGAAACTATACTGTATCATTAAAATACGCTCTGTTTGATACCGATAACTATGAAAACAGAATTTTCTCCTATGAAAAGAGTTATCCGGGATCATTTTCATTTTCGTCCTATTATGGTGAAGGTAACAGATTTAGTTTATTGTTTAATTATAAATGCTCTTCAAAACTAAATGTATGGCTTAAAGTCAGCCAAAGTGCGTACAATGACAGAAGCCTTATAGGTACAGACCTGGAACAGGTTAAGGGAAATTGCCTTACAGATGTGTCTGGAATGATCCGTTTGAAATTTTAAATTGAAAGACCATCAGGAGTATATTTTCCATATCTTTGTATCAATAAATCTACTTCAACAATTATCTTGGTTTTATTAACCGTTATTTTATGGCAACAAAGCTTTTTAACGAAATAGTATACGGCCCGGTTCACAGCCGCAGACTTGGGATCTCACTCGGGATAAATCTTTCTCCTCTATATGGTAAGGTTTGTACTTTTGATTGCCTTTATTGTGAATTGGGATTAAATGCACAACATAAGAACGGAGAATTGCCAAAAGCCGAAGAAGTGCAAAAAGCGCTTGAAACAAAGTTGATGCAAATGAAGGCCATGAATATAGTCCCAGACGTACTGACTTTTTCCGGAAATGGGGAACCGACTGTCCATCCTGATTTCAAACGTATTATTGAAGATACGATTGCACTTCGTGATCAATATTTTCCAAAGGCAAAAGTCAGTGTCCTTTCAAATGCGACACAACTTGACAGGCCGGATGTTTTTTCGGCTCTTTTAAAGATAGAAAATCCGATACTAAAGCTGGACAGTGCATTTGATCAAACAGCAAAAATTCTGGACAGGCCTACCTCCTCGTCATACTCAATTAGACATCAGGTTGAAAGAATGAAAGCCTTTAAAGGAAAGCTAATTATTCAAACTCTTTTCTCAAAAGGCCAATACAATGGAGAATCTTTTGACAATACAACTGAGGCTGAGGTTTCAGCCTGGGTTGAACTTATCCGTGAAATCGGGCCAAAATCCGTTATGGTATATACAATTGACAGGGATACAGCGGTTTCAGGCTTAGTAAAAATATCCATTAAGGAGCTTCAATCTATAGCTGAGAAATTGACAAAACAGACAGGAATTCCTGTTTCCATTGCGGGATAACGCTATTTATCAATTCCCATTCCGGGGAAATTATGCGCTGAAATGGACAATAGACAAAGCACATTTGTATTACAAAAAACAATAGATGGGTCCGACACTTTGTACTCCATTGAAATGAATGAATCCTATCATTCTTTGAATGGCGCTGTTCAGGAGTCCAAACATATCTTTATAGAAGCCGGTCTTCACCAAATTAAGAAACAAGATATACGAATATTTGAAGTCGGGTTTGGGACTGGCCTGAATGCACTCTTAACATGGGGAGACGCTCTTAAAAACAATTTAAACATCGTATATGATACGATAGAATCATTCCCTGTCTCAAATGAAGTAATCAAATCATTGAATTATCAAATGTTTGTGCCAGAATTATCTGCAGATGCCTTTCTTGAATTACATAAAGTTCCTTGGGATACACGGCAGATGTTAGAATCAAATTGCTTTTATTTAAGCAAGATAAAAGAGGACTTTACCGCCTTCAATTTCACCAATAAATATGACTTAGTCTATTTTGATGCTTTTGCCCCAGATAAACAACCTCAAATGTGGGAAGAAAATCTATTTCATAAAATATTTGATGCGCTTAATGATAACGGCATAATTGTAACATATAGTGCAAAGGGAGAAATTCGCCGTCGTCTTTTAAGATGCGGATTCAAGGTTGAACGTATTCCTGGTCCTCCGGGAAAACGAGAAATGCTTCGTGCAATTAAAATTCTTTACAAAAACAAGGAATAGACCGTAATCGACAATAACAATAGCATAATAAACATAAAACGGGAATATCTTGTGTCAATCAAGGAAAAGAAATAGGCTTCCATCAAAGAAGAGACACAAAATAGCAAAAGCAAATAGCCCATGTCATTCCCCGAAAAAAGCCAAAGGGCAAAAAGGGCGAACCATAATAAAAGAAGACTGTTCAGATAATTTCTGGTTCGAAGTTTGTCCAGGTTTTGTTTAAGCCAAAATGAAACCATTGCTGAAATCATTAAAATGATTAAAAATGAAATATAGATGATTTCTGCCGGTGAAAAGGTAGTAAGATCAATGAAACTAAAAGAAATAAGATCATTTGAGAAAGTCAAAAGAAAATTATAATCCTGAAATAGAAAAGATATACCGCCGATAATCCAAAATACACCGATCGATCCTAACAATGAAGACAAGAAACTTTTGAAATTGAGCGTTTGCATGATTCCCAATGCAATCCAAACAACAGGCAATAAATAAAGTAATTTGCTTTGGAAAAGAGAGGCCATTCCCAACAAAAAAGAGGCATCAAATACAGCATGATTTGTAGAGGCAGTTTCAGTTGCAGCAAACAATCTAAAGCATGCCCAGCAAAAGAAAAAGCAAGAAAACGAAGCCCCATTCAGAGGAAGTACCGGGAGAATTGTCGCAGCTAATACACAGAACAGGGAAAACGGGAAAAAACTTCGGACACGAATTAAACGATATTCAGATGAAATAAATTGCAAAAAGAGGGCACACCCAAACAATAAAAGAAGTCTTATGACCCTGATGAAAATGGCACTTTGAAACGTCGGAGAAATCTGAGATCCAAATATTCCGGCATCAATCAAGAATTTAAACAAGGGAATTCCCGGATCTTGAATAAAGAACATATCTCTAATTGCAGGAATAAGCAGCAACAAAAGACCAAAAAGCCACAAGATATTTCTATAGGCAATCTGAGTTAAAAGACTTCGCTTCATTTTATTTTTATTCTACAAATCAAAGCCGATGTCAGTTCTGAAATATTTATTGTCAAAAGCGATCTGCTGAGCATTATAGAATGATTTTGACAATGCTTCTACTTTTGTTTTTCCAAATGAACTGACAGCTATCACACGTCCACCATCAGTTAGAATTTTATCTCCGTCTTTTCTGGTACCGGCATGGAAAATGACACTATCCTTCACACGGTCAAAACCTGTAATAATTTCCCCTTTCGCATAATTCCCAGGATATCCGCCAGAGACAAGCATGACAGTAACGACAAAACGAGAATCAACCACGAGTTCCTTTGTCTGTAAATTTCCACAGGCAATACCTTCCAGCAAATCGACAAAATCTGATTTTATACGCATCATAACCACCTCTGTCTCAGGATCACCCATGCGTGCATTATATTCTATTACAACAGGTTCGCCATTTACTTTGATTAAGCCAAAAAATATAAAACCTTTATAGTCGATTTTTTCTAAAGCCAGGCCTTCTATGGTTGGTTTAATAATTCTTTCTTCCACCTTTTTCATAAATACGGCATCAGCAAAAACAACCGGAGAGACTGCTCCCATACCTCCCGTATTTAAGCCGGTATCACTCACTCCTATACGTTTATAATCTTTGGCTTCAGGCAAAATTTTATAATGTTTCCCGTCTGTCATCACAAAAACAGAACATTCAATACCCGATAAAAATTCTTCAATAAGAACCGTCTTACTTGCTTCACCGAATTTTCCGTTCAACATTGAACGCAATTCTTCTATTGCTTCATTTAAATCATGAATAATCAAAACACCTTTACCGGCAGCCAGCCCATCAGCTTTTAACACATATGGGGAGCTCACCTCATTCTTAAGAAAAGAGATGCCTTCTTCCAAGGTTTCAGATGTTACACTTTTGTAAGCAGCTGTAGGGATACCATGTCTCTGCATAAAAGCCTTTGAAAAATCTTTGCTTCCCTCCAGCTGGGCACCTTTACAAGAAGGTCCAATAACAGGAGTTCCTTTTAAAGCAGCATCATTGGCAAAGTAATCATATATACCATTAACCAAAGGATCTTCAGGGCCAACAACCAACATACCTATGTCGCTTTTCAGCACAAAATCTTTAATTGCCGGAAAATCATTAACAGATATCGGAACATTTATACCAACCAAAGATGTTCCTGCATTCCCAGGTGCAATAAATAAAGAATCCACTTTTGGACTTTGAGCTATTTTCCAAGCGAGGGCATGCTCCCGTCCTCCTGAGCCAAGAAGTAAAATATTCATGATTATTATTTTTGAAGAACAAAGATACGTCAACTTGAGAAGATGTTCGTAATTTTTAGCGTATTTTTGTAAAATGACGGTTGCTGATTTATCACATTTCATAAAGGATCAAGCTCTTGCGCTCGGATTTGAAGCTTGTGGGATAACAAAGGCTACTCCTCTGCCAGAATCAGAAACAGTCTATTTCAGCTCCTGGCTAAAACAGAATTTCCATGCCGGAATGCAATATATAGAAAAAAATTCTGATAAACGATACAATCCTTGTTTATTAGTAGGCGGTTGCTGTTCTATTGTCGTTGTTGCAATGAATTATAAACCAACAGAAAAACAAGATCCTAAGGCGCCGAAAATTGCCGATTTTGCCTATGGGAAAGACTATCATAGTCTTATTCGAACAAAGCTTAACGTTTTGCTCCGGCTAATTAATGAACAAGGGCAAATTGTGCACGGCCGGGCTTTCACAGATTCAGCTCCCGTTGCTGAACGTTACTGGGCAATGCAATCTGGTCTTGGTTGGATAGGGAAGAACCATCAACTAATTATTCCTCAAAAGGGTTCCCGATATTTTTTAGGAGAATTGATGATTGATATAGAATTAGATTATGATTGTCCGCAAACAAATCATTGTGGATCTTGCCAGCGTTGTATCGATGCATGCCCAACCTGTGCATTGACTAAGAATTCCGGCCTTGATGCAAGACGCTGTCTATCTTATCTGACAATAGAAAAACATGGAGATTTTAGTCTGCAAGAAGCTTCAACGATCGAAAAAAATGATTGGTTGTTTGGGTGTGACATTTGTCAGGATGTCTGTCCATGGAACCGGTTCTCAAAAGAGAGCAAGATCCCTGAATTACAAGCAAAAGAAGAATTCTTGTCAATGAAAAAAGAAGATTATAAAAATTTATCTGAATGTGATTTTAAAAGGATTTTCGGGGGAACATGTTTGGAGCGAGTTGGCTATAAAGGCCTCATCCGAAATCTTAATGCAAATAAAGCCTGACCATCTGTAAAAAAGACAATTGAGCATCAAGTATTGCCTCATCCAGCCAACAGACAAAACGCAACCAACGTATATAAATAAAAACAGACTATCATTATTTCTTTTATATTTGCTACAACCTATCTACTAAAAACAAGATTATGGAATCAATGCCAAAAATAAACAAAGTGTCAATGCGCTCTCTTCAGATCGAGGACTATGAACTCTTGGCACAAACGTTTACCAGAACTTACTCCGATGGAAGTGACACATTCTGGTCTCATGAGCAGATTGAAAAGTTAATTGAAATCTTTCCTGAAGGCCAGATTGTCACTGTTGTAGATAAGAAAATAGTAGGATGCGCCTTGTCCATTATTGTGGATTATGACAAAGTGAAAAACGATCACACATACGACTACGTAACCGGACATGAGACCTTTAATACACACAACCCAAAGGGCAATATCCTATATGGTATTGAAGTCTTTATCCATCCTGAGTATCGCGGACTTCGCCTGGCACGAAGAATGTACGAATACAGAAAAGAGCTCTGTGAAAAGCTAAATCTTAAGGCTATCATGTTTGGCGGAAGAATTCCAAATTATCATAAATACGCAGATGATTTACGGCCCAAAGAATATATTCAGAAGGTCAGTAAAAAAGACATCTATGACCCTGTGCTTACCTTTCAACTTTCCAATGACTTTCATGTACGCAAGGTCATGACCAATTACCTGCCAAATGATGAAGAATCCATGCATTATGCCTGTCTGCTACAATGGGATAACATCTACTATCAACCACCCACCCAGGATTTCGTCCCTCAAAAGAAAACAGTCAGATTAGGACTTGTACAATGGCAAATGCGCAGTCACAGGACCATTGATGATGTGTTTGAGCAAGTCGAATTTTTCGTTGACGCTGTATCCGATTATAAAAGTGACTTCATCTTGTTTCCAGAATATTTCAATGCTCCGCTTATGGCTAAATTTAATGATTTGGGCGAATCTCAGGCTATTCGGGAACTGGCCAAATACACCAATGAAATGCGCAAACATTTTGTCAATCTGGCCATCAGTTACAATATCAACATCATTACCGGCAGCATGCCTCAGGTTCGAGGGGACAATCTTTACAATGTAGGCTTTCTTTGCCGTCGTGATGGGACCTTCGATACGTATGAAAAGATACATATAACACCAGACGAAACCAAGAGTTGGGGCCTTTCCGGTGGGAAAATTATCAAAACATTCGATACGGATTGTGCCAAGATCGGCGTACTGATCTGCTATGATGTGGAATACCCTGAACTTGCACGTATCATGGCTGATCAAGGCATGCAAATATTATTTGTACCTTTTCTTACAGATACACAAAACGGATTTTCAAGAGTAAGAATCTGTGCTCAGGCACGTGCCATCGAGAATGAATGCTACGTGGTAATTGGCGGTAGCGTTGGAAACCTTCCGCGTGTACATAACATGGATATCCAATATGCACAGTCTGCTGTTTTTACGCCCTGCGATTTTGCTTTCCCTACTGACGGGAAATGTGCAGAAGCAACTCCAAATACCGAAATGATTTTGGTATCTGACGTGGATCTGAATTTACTGAATGAATTGCATACTTATGGCTGTGTACGAAATCTTAAAGACAGGAGAAACGATCTTTACGAACTTCGGCTGAAAAAGTAAAGGATCAATATACGATTTATGTGATTATCAGGAAATAATTTTAAGTCTGTATCCTACTCCCGGTTCAGTGATTAAAATCTTCGGAATTGAGGAATTTTCCTCGATTTTCTTACGGAGTTGGGCAACATGCACACGAAGAATCTGGAAATTATCCGGATAATGAATACCCCAGATCTCCTTAATCAAGAAGTTATGTGTCAAAACACGTCCGGAATATTTAATCATTAAAGCCAAGATAGCGTATTCAGTGGCTGTCAGTTTTACTTCTTCATCTTTTACTTTAACGATGCGGGCATTCAAATCGACACTCAAAGTCCCGGATTTAAAAACAGGAGATTCATCCATTTTGTATAAACGACGTAAAGCCACACGCATACGGGCCAGTAACTCTCCTGTATTAAAAGGTTTTGTAATATAATCATCCGCCCCACCATCAAGAGCGGCTATTTTAATTTGTTCTTCATCGCGGACAGTCAGAACTATAACTGGTATTGCAGACCATTCGCGCAATTGGGTTAATACGGACAGCCCTTCTTTATCGGGCAGACCAAGATCCAACAAAATAACATCGGGACGGTTCATTGTGACAGAGAGCAACCCGTCTTTTCCTGTATCAGACTCATAAACTTTATAATCATTCGATTCAAGCGCCATTTTCAACAATCGTCGAATCTGAGGTTCGTCATCAATAATTAAAACCTTGTATTTATTACTCTCCATTTTGTTTACCCACTTCCAGGGAAATTAAAAAACTCAGCCCTCCTTCAGGACGGTTTTTAACAACAATATTTCCATTATGCGCTTCGATAATAGCTTTTGTAATAGTCAGCCCAAGTCCTGTACCTCCACTTTTGGAACCAGGAACCCGATAAAATTTATCAAAAAGTTTGTTAATTGAATTTTCTGGTATTCCAGGACCATTATCTGATATCTCAATAATCAATTGTTTCTTTTTATTGGCAAAAGAACTTATCTCAATTAAGCTATTTGGTGGGGTATAAACAATCGCATTGCGTATTATGTTGATTAAAGCTTGCTTGAACAAATTTATATCAATTTTTACCAGAGGCAAATCCTCCTCCATATGCAGATTAATTTGTTGTTGATGAGGATCCCTTTCAATCTCATTTAAGACCGTTCCCATCAGGTCACCCACTTCATAAAGCTGTAAATTTAAGGATAAGTATCCGGATTCTATTCTCGACATATCCAGAATATTTTCCACCAATCCATTTAAGCGCATTGCTGCTGTATTCAGATCTTCTCCTATTTCTTTTCTAAATAATGGATTTGAAGCAGTTCTTTCGTCATTCATATTTGAAACAGCCGCAGTTATCACCGAAATTGGCGTCCTTAATTCGTGGGAAATGCTATTCAAAATGGTTTGAAACAATTTTTGTGATTCGTCATATATTTGTTTATTCTTAATTTGGTCAATGTTTATTTCTCGTTGGAGGGAAGATGTAACCTGAGAAATAAAGGACCTGAGCAAAATAGTCTTTTCCTGCGGAAGCTTATGTTCAGCATTAAATCGTATTCCTAAAATCCCAATAATTCCTTTTTTTGAAATTAACGGGAAATATTGCAATTTAGCATCAGGAAGATTATTGGTGTCTCTCCCTGTCTGCCTTTTATTGTCAAACGCCCAATTGGCCACAGAAAACTCCTTTTCACTGAAGAAATCTTTGTTCCCAAAAAAATGTGGGTCAAGTTTTTTTGTGTCTCCTTTCGACTGAAGAAAGAGTATCCCATCAGCGTCAAAATGTTTACTCAACTCGCTACGTGTCATATGTACGACTTCTTTTATTGAATCGGCATTATTTAGGGTTTCCAAAATGGAAAAAAGGACTGAGAGATTATCCTGACTGTTTTGCAAAATGATTTGATTCTTACGAATTTTATTTATTAAAGTTCCACAGGTCATTGCTATAAAGAAATTCGCAAAGAGTGTAATAGCATCGTGTAATGTGTTAATATGAAAAGTAAATATAGGAGGAATAAAAAAGAAGTCCCAAACTAATGAAGTTAGCAATGCCGCAACAATGATGGGATAACGTCCTACCCTTAATGAAAGCCCTGCAATGCCAAGCAGGAAAAAAAGTCCGACAGTCTGGTAGCCGAGAAACTCTCTTAAAGGGAAGCACACCAATCCAATTGTCAAAATAATCAATAAAACCCTTAAATATTCGTTCCATGGAGATTTCATATCTGAGTTCTTCCAGAATGATTGAAAAGAATGGGGGCTTTTATCTGCCTTGACAACATAAATATCTATATTGTCACTGTTATTCAGCAAACGATCCACAATACTTCCACCATTTAACAAGTTTCGTAAAGGATGTTCATTGGTCTTGCCAATTATGATTTGTGTGACATTGTACTGAATTGCAACTTTCAGAAGTCCGGAAACAACGTCATTTTCAGATACCTGAATGATTCTTGCACCCAATTCTCTTGCCAGTTCCTGGTTACGGATCAGGTTCTCCCTGCTTTTGGCAGAAAGTGTACTTCCTAAATCAATACTTACGGCTATCCATTGTGCACCTAAATTAAAAGCCATTCTTCTGGTCCATCTTATAAGTTTCTGTGAATAAGGACTTGGTCCAACCGCAACCATTAGTTTCTCTGATGTTTTCCAGGTCGTAAAGATATTCTTTGCATGCATGTAGTCAAGTAAGTCTACATCTACACGTTCAGCGGTAAAACGCAGTGCCAGCTCTCGTAAAGCATGTAGATTCCCCTTCCTGAAAAAATTGTGGGCTGCATAATTGGCTTTATCAGCAACATAGACCTTACCTTCGGACATTCGCTTCAGCAAGGCGTCCGGTGTTATATCAACAAGCTCTATATCCGCACTTTGCAAAAATGAATCAGGAACGGTTTCATGTATCCTTATTCCTGTAATTTCAGATACAGTTTCCTTACGGCTTTCCAGATGCTGAATATTTATTGTTGTGTAAACACTGATTCCACGATCAAGAATTTCCTCTATATCCTGATATCGTTTAATATGACGACTTTCAGGGATATTACTGTGTGCAAGCTCATCAACCAAAACGACCTGAGGATTCCTCGCAATAATAGCGTCAATATCCATTTCTTCCAATACGACATCACGATAACTGCGACTTTGTCTTGGAATTAATTCCAACCCCTCAAGCAATTGTTCTGTTTCTATTCTTCCATGGGTTTCAATATATCCAATTACAATATCCACGCCATCCAACTTTGCCTGTTGTGCAGCCTGAAGCATTGCGTACGTTTTACCTGATCCGGCACACATCCCTAAAAAAACACGTAAAACGCCTTTATTGATTCGTTCTTCTTCTTTTAGAATCGTTTTTAGGATTTCATCGGGATCCTGCCGAAAGTCTTCATTCATTGCCATTTGCTTTTAAACAATCGATCCATCTCAAAATTTAATGCCAAGACATTTATCTTAGGTTCACCGAACAGCCCCAACTGTCTTGATTCTTTTACTTTATCAATCAAATTTTGGAGCTGTTCGGTCTGACTTGCATTCAAACTCCTGTTTTTTGCTATACGCTGAACCTGTAATTCTGCTGCTTTAACAGAGATGTGCGGATCAAGTCCACTTGCTGACGCAAAAAGCATTTCAGAAGGGACTTCTGCACTATCTTTTAAGTTATTCTGTTTTAAAAAGAGTCTCTTTCTTTCTATAAATTGTGCTTCTAACTTTTTGCTCGTGACACTTAGATTGCTTGCCCCTGATGGCAAGGTCTGGTAATCAACGGTTGAAGGCCTTGACTGAAAATAACGGTCATTATTAAATGACTGGCCAATTAAGAGGGAACCAATAACGGTATCACCATTTTTTAATTGGCTGCCATTCGCCTTCAATGGGAAAATGACCTGAGAGATTCCTGTAACACATAAAGGATAAGCAACACCTGTCAGCAAGGTCATTATTATAAATAATTTAAACGCTATTTTTATTTGGGTTTTCATTTCAAAATTAGATTAAATGTAATACATTGACAATCATATCAATTATTTTTATTCCAATAAATGGGACAAAAATGCCTCCCAATCCATAAATAAATAAATTTCTGGATAAAATAGAAGAAGCACCAAGTGGGCGATATTTTATACCCTTCAAGGCCAGAGGAATCAAAGCAACAATTATCAAGGCATTAAATATGATAGAGCTAAGGATGGCGCTTTCGGGTGTCTGTAAATGCATTATATTTAGTTTACTTAACGGACCTGCCTGAAATTGGGTAGCATATAGACCTGCAAAAATTGCCGGAATGACTGCAAAATATTTTGCGATATCATTCGCTATGCTAAAAGTTGTCAACGCACCTCTTGTCATCAGAAGTTGTTTGCCTGTTTCTACCACTTCAATCAATTTTGTAGGATTACTGTCAAGATCAACCATATTCCCGGCCTCCCTCGCTGCCTGAGTTCCGGTATTCATTGCTACGCCAACATCTGCCTGAGCCAAAGCAGGAGCATCATTTGTGCCATCACCTATCATCGCCACCATTTTCCCGTTGGCTTGTTCCAGCTTGATCCGTTTAAGCTTATCTTCGGGTTTAGCTTCAGCAATAAAATCGTCAACTCCGGCTTCTGCAGCAATAGCTGCGGCTGTCAATGCATTATCACCGGTAATCATGACTGTTTTGATTCCCATTTTTCGCATCTGCTCAAAACGTTCCCGAATACCACCTTTTACAATATCTTTTAGAACAATCACGCCAATTATTTTGCCGTTCTCTGCCACAACCAGTGGTGTTGAACCTTCTTTTGCAGTATCGGAAACCGCCTTTTCCAATTCTTCAGGCATCGGATTTCCTTTAGAAAACGCATATTGTTTAACAGCCTCGGCTGCCCCCTTTCGAATGGATCTTTCCAGTATTTCTCCATTATAAATATCAGCTCCGCTCATTCGGGTCTGTGCAGTAAAAGGAATAGACTCCATCTTGTAATGCAAAAGGTCACGGCCTCGAATGTTGAATTTTTCTTTTGCTAAAATGACGATTGAACGGCCTTCCGGTGTATCATCCGAAAGAGAAGCCAACTGGGAAACTTCTGCCAGATATTGTTGTTCTATGTTATTTGCCGGTATAAAATCGCTGGCCATACGATTTCCAAGTGTAATAGTCCCGGTTTTATCCAGTAAAAGAACATCTATATCTCCTGCTGCTTCTACTGCTTTCCCGCTTTTGGCAATTACATTTTTGGTAACAAGTCTATCCATGCCGCTAATGCCGATAGCACTCAACAAGCCACCAATGGTCGTAGGAATCAGACAAACAAGCAACGCAATCATGATCGTCAATGATATGTTTATTGGGCTTCCGGAAATCTTACCGCTAAATTGTGCAAATGGATACAAAGTAACAACAGCAAGAAAGAAAATGATGGTCAATCCGATTAGCAAAATCGTCAGAGCTATCTCGTTAGGAGTCTTTTTCCGTTTAGCCCCTTCGACAAGAGCAATCATTCGGTCTAAAAACGACTTACCAGGTTCAGATGTAATTCTGACAATAATTCTATCACTAAGTACTTTCGTTCCACCCGTTACGGCACTTCTGTCTCCTCCACTTTCCCGGATCACAGGAGCCGACTCTCCCGTTATGGCTGATTCATCGACCGTGGCTATTCCTTCAATCACTTCTCCGTCCAAAGGTATCATGTCTCCAGCTTCACAAATTACACAATCACCTTCATGCAGATCTCCCGATTGAATAAGCACCTCTTTATTATCTTGAATTTTTCTGGCAGTGGTTTTGGTCTTTAATTTTCTCAGTGACTCAGCCTGAGCTTTACCTCGGCCTTCAGCCAGAGATTCGGCAAAATTTGCAAACAGCACGGTAAACCATAGCCATATCATAATTTGAAGTGTAAAGCCTGAGTAAAGACCCTGAACTAAATCTTTAAAAAAGACCAGGGTAACAAATATGGCACCAACAAATACGATAAACATGACCAGATTCTTAATCTGTTTTACAGGATTCAGCTTTTTGAATGTCTCTTTCAAAGCGCTTTTAATCAACTGTTTATTTAAAATACCTGTATTTTCTTTCATTTTGATAAATTTTATTTTAAAAAGTTCTACCGGACAACATCAACAAGTGTTCGATTATCGGCCCAAGAGACAACGCAGGAAAGAAAGTCAGGGCACCTACAATAATAATTACGGCTATTAATAAAAAAACAAACAAAGGTGTATCAGACCGCAGAGTTCCTGAAGACCAAGGTACTTTCTTTTTGGCAGACATGCTTCCGCTGATGGCCAATACGGGTAGAATTATCCCGAAACGGCCAATCAGCATTCCAATACCCAACATTACATTATAATAAATTGTATTGGCATTAAGCCCGGCAAAAGCACTTCCATTATTGCCGCCGGCGGAGGAAAAGGCATACAATATTTCACTAAAACCATGAGGGCCGCTATTACTGATACTGTTTAAAGCTGTCGGATACATGACAGAAATTGCCGTAAAAACCAATATTACAAAGTTAGGGGCCATAATAGCCAGTATTGCCATCTTAACTTCAAAAGCATCTATTTTTTTCCCGAGAAATTCAGGTGTCCTTCCAACCATCAACCCGGCAATAAATACTGTCAGAATCACAAAAACGAGCATTCCATACAAACCAGCTCCGACCCCACCAAAAATCACTTCGCCCAACATCATGTTCAAAATAGCTACCATCCCAGAAAGCGGCGTCAGACTACTCAACATTGAATTAACAGATCCATTTGATGCACAAGTCGTTATATTTGACCAAAGAACACTGTTCATAACACCAAACCGCATTTCTTTACCTTCCATTAGACTGGTGTTTCCAAAAACGGTTCCACCGGAATACTCACTGTAAAGCATAATTGCCAGTCCGGATACAAGCATAAGCAACATGGCTGAAAACAAGACCCAGCCTTGACGTACATTACCTATCATCTTACCTAAAGTATAAGTTAAAGAAGCAGGGATGAGCAAAATTGCCAGCATCTCAAAGAAGTTGGACAGAGGTGTCGGATTCTCAAACGGATGTGCACTGTTTACCCCAAAGTAACCGCCACCATTTGTACCGAGTTGCTTGATCGCTTCCTGAGAAGCTACAACCCCTGTTGGAATAATCTGCTTAAGTCCGACCAAAGTTGTTGTTCTAAAACCCGGGTGAAATGTTTGAACTACACCTTGAGAAACCAGAAAAACGCTAAAAATCAGGCATAAGGGTAAAAAGAGATAAACGACCGAACGCGTTAAATCGACCCAAAAGTTCCCGATATCCTTAGTCGACTTGTTATTTAGTCCGCGAATGAGTGTCAGCAAAACTGCAATACCTGTCCCTGCACTCAAAAAATTCTGGACTGTTAAACCAATCATTTGAACGGTTGTACTCAAAGTCGTCTCACCCGCATAACTTTGCCAGTTCGTATTAGTTCCAAAACTGACTGCCGTATTAAAAGCCAAAGCCCAGGTTACATTCGTTACTCCTTGTGGGTTGCCGGGCAAAAACTGTTGAAAAAGCTGAATAAAAAACAAGAATACCATTCCTAACAGATTAAAAATAATCAAGCTAAAAGCGTATTCCTTCCAGTTCATTTGTACTTGGGAATTGATACCACATGTGCGATATATTCCATTTTCAAGTCCCAGAAAAAGTTTTTTCCCATGGAAATGTTCCCCGGAAAAGACTTTAGCCATAAAGTTTCCCAATAAAGGAGTTAATACAATCAACAGCAAAAAAAACATGATCAATTGGGCGATCTCAAATCCATCCATTTTTATTTATTTTTAATTTATACCATAAGAACCATTGACGCTGTAATTTGTTCTTACGAAAACCAGTTATTTACGATACAAAATTAGGCTGGCTTATATAAAATCCTTCTAAGCCTCATCATCAAGAATATAAAGATTTTATAAAGATTATCCGGCTCAGAGCCCAGATATCGCTACAATACTATGAATTATTATTAATCTTCGTAACACATTCAAGGAAGACTCAGAATATGGAAACAATACCGATAAAAAAGAAACCACTTGGTCTATGCCTGAGTGGAGGCGGAGCTTTAGGATTCGCACATATTGGAGTTTTAAAGGCATTGGAAGATAACAAAATTTACCCTCAATGCCTTTCAGGATCAAGCATGGGAGCCATTGTGGCTACACTTTACGCAGCAGGTTATTCACCCGAAGATATGATGAAGTTTATCAAGGATGATCGTTTATACCGGATAACTAAACTTATCACCTTCAAAACTGCTTTCAGAAAATCCGGCTGGTCAGATCACAGCACCATCCGTTCACTAATTAAGGAGTTAATTCCACACAACAGCTTTGAAAAATTATCCAAAAGTCTATATATATGTGTTTCAAACCTGAATACGGCAAAATGGGAAATCAAACATACAGAAAAGAACCTGGATTTAT